>Ga0116231_10008485_pt1 | contig 18011 bp, 13 predicted proteins | sample S1TSphgellanicum_2_FD_89695 | JGI IMG/M metagenome (GOLD analysis project Ga0116231, IMG submission 89695) | Host-associated microbial communities from peat moss isolated from Minnesota, USA - S1T2_Fd - Sphagnum magellanicum MG | ecosystem: Host-associated > Plants > Peat moss > Unclassified...
AGAAGGAATTCCTCCAGACCAGCAGCGCTTGATATTTGCAGGAAAGCAGCTGGAGGATGGCCGCACGCTGGCGGACTACAACATCCAGAAGGAGTCAACCCTCCACCTCGTGCTGAGGTTGCGGGGTGGTGCCAAGAAGCGCAAGAAAAAAACCTACACGAAGCCCAAGAAGATCAAACACAAGAAGAAGAAAGTCAAGCTAGCGGTTCTGCAGTACTACAAGGTGGATGACTCTGGAAAGGTGCAGCGCCTGCGCAAGGAGTGCCCTAACCCAGAGTGTGGAGCAGGAACATTCATGGCCAACCACTTTGACCGCCATTATTGTGGGAAGTGTGGCCTCACCTATGTTTACCAGAAGGCCGGTGCTGAATAGAATCTTCTCTGAAAAGGTTGGAGGACCATATTTATTAATGAACCTTTGCTGTTTGCTCAGTTTGTTGATCTTTGGCATGTAGTTTGTCACTGTTATTCTGGGCTTGTATTTTGCTCTTTGAGCAATTTGTTTGGTTGAATTGAAAGACCTCTCTATCAGCCTTTTCTCTTCCATTTCTCTAATTTCTTTTCATCCTTGGTGTGGAATTAAGACAATTTCCCTTGTCATATGAGCACAAAGGTGACTTGACCTCATGCAGCCTCTAATTGTGGAGCTCAAAATCTTATGATTTTTCCTAATTAATTGCGGTTTCATCAATGTGATAGAATCTTAACCGCAGTTTGTGAGCTTGCCTTTTCAAGATCTTTGGAGCTATTAAATTGAACATACATCGCTTGTCGTACTTGTGCTTCACCAGTGTGCTTTCACAATACACAAAAACTATTACGCTATTCAAAGCTTGAGTTCTAATTGCTGCTGTTAAAGAAATTGCACATTGATGGTCAGATAACATAAGGATGTGAGAGCAGACCACGTGTTCTATCACAAGCGAATCTTTCTCTTGCCCAGAAGATATCAAAGGATCACATCATGTTTAGAGTGTTTTGACTATCATTTTATGAAACCAGGCATCAGCAACATCCCTTCATGAACAACCCAGGTTCCTGGCTACTATAGCATGCTTTTCTTTGGTTGAAAGTTTTTGAAATGGTTCAAGACTGGGGGGTCAAATGCATGTTCCTTTTATGTCCATTAGAAATAAGGTTTGAAATACATGATGTGAGTGTCGTTGGAAAGCAGAAACACTGGTTGGTCATCCAAACTTATGAACTGCATCCTTATGTGCTTTTACAACTTCCAAATTCTATTTAGTTTTTCTGGGTTATCACCAAATGATATACATATTTCTCTCACTCTCGAATTAGGGTAATAGTAATGTTTCCTTGAAGTAGCTACGTAGGGCACAAGAGCACAACTTTGTGCCAAACAGAAGCTGCAAATGTGGGAATGAGAACAAGTTGAGCATATCAATATCAACTCATCAGAACGTTAGCGTGAACATGTGATAATTATGTATAACACATCAGAGCAACTCTGTGAAACTCGTCAGAGCTATTCCACCGGTGCCCAGTATGTGACCTGGCAAATGAAAATTAGATGAAGTAAACTGAAAATATACTGGTTTGGTGCAGCAAAATGGTTTTGGCCAGGCATATTTTCACAGTTTTGCTGTGTTGGTTAAAAGACGCAACAAAGCCCAGCACCTGCCAGAGTAAAATGCAATGAATATGATTGTGAGTAGTGTTTCGGTACTTTAGTTTGCATTGAATGATAGACCTAATTTCACGGATGCATGAGCATGGTATGGTTAGCTAAGGGCACCAGTGGCCCTCCTTTGGCAGTTTTATATACTTTCTATAGGCAGAGGGTGTCGATAGTTTTGCAAAGAGTGAAAGTCCTCTTTATTTTCAGGTGTGTCATCATTGCAGATGAGGGTTTTTCGAGGCTTGTTATGCTTTCAGTTTTCTCTTCTCTATCCTTCTCTCATATGCTTCTTGCAACTGGTGGGGGTTGTGGAACATAATTTGTTCTTTTGCCCCTCTTGACACCCTTTGGGTTTGTGCGCTTTTGGCTTGGACTTGGGTCCTCTCTCTTTGTCCTTCCTTTCCCCATAGCTGGGTGCTTTGTTTAATGGAGTTTACTACAATTTCATCAATTTCAAGGTGAATGAAACTTTGATCACTTTATTGTTACCAAATTTCAAAATTTTGTGTAATTTTTTTTTCTTAATCATCAATATTTTAAATGGTTTTAATTAGTGCTGAATCCATTAAGGTACTAAATATGCACTTTTTTGTAGGTTTTAGAAATCCTCCTCAAATAGTGAGAGCTCTTACAAGTCCTTTAGAATGGTCATAGTTATTCAAATCTTCTACCTTATCCTTGATTCAATGAGTTGAACACCGGATATTTGCTTTACCCTACCTACAACTAATACATTAAACATTATAATTTGCATTCGTTATTCAATCATTTACCCCCTAATCTTAAACACCTTAGTATAAAAGTAATTGGGGGATGGGTAGCATCCCCAGTCAACAATAAACTTGCAAATACACAGAGGTCACCTTCCAAAGGAAACAATACCCACAATGTAAGAAAAATAATTTTGCAAATTTTATAGATGGAAACTAGATCTTTTTGGGGTTCTATTCTATGAAAAATATTAAACAAGCCTAAGATTGTAAATGTGTTAGACAAAAGTACCACCACCACAGCATGACATCACCAAAATGGATCTCCCCTCCAAACCCCCCATCCTTGTTCACATAATTATCACATAGGCATGTTACTTAGTATGTCCCATGTAACACACAATGGCTGCTATGGCATCCATGGGATGAAGGGTACAATGACCATCACATGTCATTTCATTGGATGGACATGTGTAACATGCATTGATTTAAAACATCCTTCGCTCAAATCATGTTAGTTAATATGTCCCATGTAACACACATTGGCTATTATGGCATCCATGGGATGAAGGGTACATTGACCATCACATGTCATTTCATTGGATGGACCTATGTAACATGCATTGATTTCAAACATCCTTCGCAAAAATTGAGACAATCTAGACATCCCCACCGTCCTTGATCCTAAACCGTAATGCAATGTAACAATCCTTCATGCTTGTGTATCATCTCCATCACCAAACCAACTTGAAGCTCCTATGTATCATCTCCATCACCAAACCAACTTGAAGCTCCTATGTATCATCATCATCGTCTTACAACTTCAAGCAACAATTAATTGGGTTATTACACACTAATAATGCAAATGATTGTCCTAAGTAGTGTTCATTGTATCACATCAAGTTCTTTAGTGCACTTGGAAAATTAATGTAATCTATTGAAATACATACAATGGAGCTTTTGCAAAATTTGCAAGAGCTTCAAGCACAAACACAACACTACTATTGAAAGCATATTCATAATCAAGGTACCCCTTTTTGGACAAATGACTCAAAGACTTTGTTTTTGCTATTTTCCAAATATAGAATCTTTATGGAATAAATTTAAGTGAAAAACATTGGATAGTTCAAATTATGATAATTTGCATGGTGGTGGTGATTTTTCACATGCATATGTAATTATGTATAAATATTTTGGTAAAAACCTGTAAATGTAAAAAATGAATACACAAGTTTTTATGTGCAACTTAACATGTTTTCTTACATGAAAATGTCCTACACATGTTGTCGACACTTGGGGCCACAAATTCTAAACCTAATGAATATATAAAATGAACCAAATGGAAAAAAATAGGAATCATTTTCCTTGTAGCCCTTTCAAAATGGATTTTGTAACTTTCAAAAAATATATATTGTATATTATTTAATCAAATGCATTATATGAACATTGCCAAATATAAATGTATGCATTACTTATTCATGAAAGAAAATTGAAGTCAATTACATTGTTTAATACATTCCTTTTGATTCCTTTAAGATGAAAATTATAGTTAAAACAAAGAGTCAAATTATTTAAAAGGACTCAAAAAGGACATATATATTATATCCAATCTATTATTGGATTTTTTTATTAAATTAACATGACATCATTTTAATTCTAATCATACACCAATCCATTATAATCATAAAATAATATATGTAATAAAAATCCAAAATAATCTTTTGCAATCCTTTTTTTGTTAAACCGTTGTTTTGGGTACCTTGATTGTGAATATGCCCTTGAGGTAAGTTTTTTATGGTGTTACAATGATGGCTATCAAATACTTATGGAAATGCCCTAAAACTCTTATACTAGACAATGTGTTGTTAAGGTGTTCATGGATTGCACAAAATAATTTGATGAAAAAATCTTGTTTAATGTTTAAATGTTAATACAAAAGATGAAATCATGCAAATCAATTTCAGCTATTACGTAGCTCTTCATTTGGATTTTGTTGTTTTCCTTTGAAAAACCTTGTTGAACATTATTTTGTAACATGCTTAGGAATTTTCTTTTGAGGTGAAAAACATGGAAATGAATATGTAAATGTGAAAGGAAGAATGATCTGAACATGAAACTATTATGAAACACAAAATGTCCTTCTTCATTCAACACATCATAAACTTAAATCTCTACTTCATGTGCTCATGTTTGTTGCGTGTCACTTGTACATGTTATAGAATGTTTTAAGATTGTACATGTTGCAAAATGTTTTAGGAAAGAACATGGATTTTATATGTGGGATTCATGTTATGATTTGACTTAGGTGTTGTTACAATGTCAAATGTTGCAATGGTTGGAAAGAAATGGACAGTGAACATGGGAGCACATTGTTCCCTACAAAAGTTGAAAAAGATTCAATTATTAAGGGGTTAATCTGATACTACATCAATATAAGGTATGGGAAATTTGTAGAGTAATTTGTTATTCCAAAGTTTTACCATGAATTAAAAGTGGAGTTTGTAGTAATAGTTTGAGGTAAGTGTTATATATCATTATTCATCTTTGTTAGGTTATAACAAGTGGGTGGCTAATTACAAATTTGGGCTTCATAGTTGTACATGTTGAACATGAAATGCCCAAAATACTAATATTTAAAAACATGTTGACATGTCAAGTAACACCCAAGGACAGTGACAAAACATCAAAAGGGCAAAACAAGATGTTCTCTACATCTACTATGATGGAGATTGGGCTAATAAGCAAACACTTTTGGAACATTGACATAAAGGTTGTGACATTAAAGCATCCTTTTATTCAAACTTAGGTAAATGTGTTAAATTGTTGATGAACCCCAACCTCAAGTTGCCCAAGAAACCAAAAAACTAAAACACATGTTTGTGATGAAAAATCAACTTTTCACTTGTTGATTAAAAGCCAAGCAAAAATTGACAAGGAGTAGGATAAAATTTTTGTAGGTGATACAGTCATCAAGCAAATGTGTTCACTCAAAACATTCCATGGATTACAACCACTTGCAAGGTATGATGCAAAACACCACAAGTTCACTTCCATTGTAGATGTTTGTGTAACATCAAAAGAAGAACTTGTAGTTGATGGAAAGCATAAAAAATAGTCAAAACCATAAAAAAAAGGAAGGATCACCTAGAGATCTAATACATGCAATTGTCAAAGAAGGAGGTACTACTAGTAGCCAATGAATGACAATGCAACAAAATGGAATTGAAGCCCAAAAGCCTTACAAAATGCAAGCTTGAAAAATATCAAAGAAGGTGGCTTGGTGGGTGGTTGACAAATTTCATAGCATACTTGAGCATGACAGTGGGGAGACATCTACTTCAACCTTTACGTCCCCATCCAAAGGTCAACATTCTAATGGGCTTCATGTTATAAATTTTTCTGAAGTAGAAAATGTTGGAAAGGATGGACAACCTAACATGTATACAAACTTGGAAAAACCAAGGTTGAAGTAGGCACAAGCTACAACACCAAATTTTAACATGGCATTTGGTGTAAAAATGTAGCTGCATTTTGACTTGACATCTTGTCCACATGACACATCATCTTGGAAATAAGTGACAATTTCCAATTCTCCTTCTATTGACCTCACATTTGAAGAATTTCCATCCAAGGAATTAGGTGAATTTGAAGGTGAACGCAAATATGCATTGCTCTCTGCACATACAAAAGCATCACATGTGGTTACCATAAATTGATAGCCACCTCCTCATCCTCTTCTTTTTTTGAAACATGTCCCTATCTCTTTTGTGTAATTGCCATACATGTTATGTCACTATGACTAGGAAAATGATACTATTGATGGATTCAAATCTAGATTATAATTATATAAGAAGTTTGAAGATGACAAGTGAGACAACTAGATTGAAGACATATTTATGTCTTCATATGGGAGCTAGTCATTTGTAGAATTGATAAAAGAACTACGTTTTCATTTTGAGTTTAATTATTTGTTATGTTTTCTCATGTACCAACTTTGTTGTAGGGTTTAATTTCTAGCTTGTTGCATGTTGGGTTCAAAAATTAAATCAATACAACAACAATTCCACCACTCTATGTGTTGAATATGTATGTAATCAAGCTATTGTGGATGAAAAATTCAAAGTGTTGCTTGAATATGTTGAGCATTGACTTCTAGGAAAAATAGTCATGGGGCTAGAAGTAACTTGGAAGGAGATAAGGCCTCAAAAAATTGATGAATATGTTAAGAAAAAAATGCAAGATTGGGAAGCCAACATAGCTCCTCAAATGGAACATATTACCTAAAGGTGGCATCTTATGTACTTCATTTTCTACAATACCCCACTTCTACAAAGTGTTTTGCCACCATTCCCATGGACACACAACAAAAAGGAAGTAAAAACTATTGTGGCGATTATTTATAAAATGAAGAAAGCAAAACAAATATGGTAAACATTGTGGAGTGTACTAATTTTTAAAATGTTCATGTTTGCATGGGGATTTCAACCACCTCTATGTCACCCTACTAAGGGAGGGAACAAGGACAACATTTTGGAATGGATTGGACTAGGCTTCAACTCTCAGCCATGGGTTCCAATCAAATGGATGTTTATTAAACTGTGGAATTTGGCAACCTAATTACCATCAAGGAAAAAAGATGCCAAATAAAAAAAGGATGAAAAATAACATGAACATATGAAAGTAAGGCATGTTTTATGTTTGTCTACCATCTTGCAACACTTATTGTCCTACAATAACTATCATTTTATAATAATTACCATCATGTTGCAACTACTTTCTTTTGTAGATTTGAAAAGAAAACCAGTGTGCCTACAAACTTCATGTAGCTATTGCCTATTGTCTGCAAGCCTTTTATTACTACTTCCTACCATATGTTGCACCTACAACACCTACAAACCCTTTGTAGCTGTTGTTTATTGTTTATAGTAGCTCTCTACCTTTTGCAAACTTCAAACACAATAACTACCTTCTTACTATTACCTTCTAGTGGCAACTACCTTCTTGTACTAGGTCTACCTTCATATTCTAGTACATATAATATTTTCATTGTAAAAAAGAAGAACCAAACTAAGAAATTAATAATCTACATCAATTAAGAAGGAATTATTTTCCCTACCTTCCTAAAGGTCAATACAAATAGGAAAAAATAATGCACTTGACAACCTTCAATCATTTTCTATTACATAACATCAAGTATAATATTCTTCCATATTCTTCTTTTCTTTTTACACACACAGTTCTTCCCCAAGAAAACTTTACTAACCACATCCAACCTGGAATCATACAAAGGAATGCCCTACAAGCCTACTCATCAATAAATAAATAAAGAACCCAAGAAATATATTCACCACATAAAGGTTGAGTATTTATCCTTCTAAATATCCTTATCCTAATCCCTTCCACACATCTTAATTAAGGGAAATCCATCCTTCCCTTATCCACTTGGATTAATTAACCTAGATGGCTTTACCCCCTAGTAAATAGAAAATGGTACGAGTAGGATATTTACCACTAGTAATAAAACAATTATTAGAATACCTTTCTAAGTAAACTATACTAGGATATTATTTCTAGTAAATAACGTTATGTTATTAAAATTCTTCCCAAAATGAACTTTTGATTATTCTATCCCATGAAGGTAGTTCATTATACTAACATTATTACCATTTGAAAACACTTCCATTCTAGAATTCTCCTAAGATTGTTTTGACATATAATAATAACTACCATCCAGTGATAGTACTATTGTCTCCTAACATCCATGTTGTTTAACCAACATAAGATAATTTTCTATTGTTAATAATGTTACATGAAGAGGGGGTTTTTTTATTTGCAAGTTGTACAAATGTTTTTTCATGCCAAGAATGGAGCTACATGTGGACTAGCATTTGAATCATTCAAACATCATGTTAACAAATGGTGGGATGGGTATATCAATTGGATACAAAATGTGCAATTACAAACGATGTAGATAATGGCTATGGCAAACAAACCCAAATTCCTTGAGGCATGGCAACAAAAGGACAATGTGCTCGAAGACAAGTGCTTGCAACAACACTTCATTGAATGGCTGAAATTCTCAAGTTCTACATGGCTTTAAACCTTTGCGGTGAATTCTCAAGTTCGAACATGAAATTTAGGGTTTGGCACCCACGTCATCATGATATGCATTTGCCGCCTGCCCAAGGCTGTTACAATATCAATTCCCAAGTTATACCACACACTATGTTACATTGCAATGTGCATTAAACTTGAAAAAGGAGAAGTACTTAGTTGCAAACATTAAGATTGATAGATTTTGCATAATTCGAATGTGTACACTTGGATCATTGTATTTTGCACAACACCATACCTTTCAAAGATTGCGACCTTGGTTGGTAACATTGAAAAAGAACTTAAAAGTGTGAGGACAACTTTTGTCAAGCACTTACAACAAAACACATCATGGACATCATTGTCTTCTTTCAAACACCTCCAAGAAAGCCCAAAAGCTTAAACATAAACTTGAAATGAAAACCTAATTGAAATAATTAGTTGTAACACAACTATTGAACTTCTACCAAATATATCAAATGGTCATGACCTAAACATTTGTGGGAATGCATGTGGGGTAAAAACTCAAACAATGTTTAGACTTTCATGCCCAATTTGTGTTTCAAGAGAAGCACACACCAAATGAATAGCACTTTAAAGTCGAGGTGCTACAACAAACTTGAATTCACTAGAAGCATGAAAATTCATTCAAAGGATCAAACCAAGAAGATGGAGGAAGAAAACACTGAAACATGGGCTGCCAAAAAGTTAAACACTCGAAAAACCATTTGAACATTGAAAAGGAGGGGTAAAGGGAATGGGGCCGGGGCAAAACATGTTAGGGAGTACTTTTGTACCTAGTGCATTTACAATCTTAGGCCTGTTTAATATTTTCCCTATTCTACATTTCCATCTTCAGGTAATGGTAGGTCTTCTCCAAACTCAAGTTTTTCAAAGTCAATCTTTTCCAACTATCGCCGTTTTCATTCATTGTTCAATTTTCTCTACTTTCACACATCTGGCTTTGCTATCTCATCATCCCTTGCTTGGATTTTGTTGAAGTTTCTACCAAAGATTTTGAAATGTGTGTAAACTTTGAATCCAATGGCTGGTGTTATAATGGCATGCATGGATGAGTAGATTAGGTCACATTTCTAACTAAAGTAGAGGTAAAAAGAGTGTAGAAAGGGCTTTGGCTCTGAGGAGCTAAATGGTGCCAGTGAGGGACCCAGGAAACCAAAAACTGGTCACATTGTCCATTTAAGGTTTGAGGTTTTGGGATCCCCTTGAATACTAACTACTGTTAAGTGAACTTGAAATTGTATTGATTCTGGATTGCCTGAAGCCAAAGACTAGAGATTCTTCAGTCCAAATGTTTCTATGATCACAACTCATTTCTCATTTCTCTGCCATGGAAGAACTAGCAATTTGCACAGTTTGACATATTTTCATACTGGATCATATGAGTTAAAACTCTATAGAGGCACGTGAAGCCAATGAACCCCTTGTCTTCTTTCCTTCATCAGTTTTCAGTACATGATCTAAAAGTAGGAGTTCAAGTTCTCCTGCAAGTTGATGACACCCCCACTAGATGTCGGGTGAATTCTTGTCACTGAGTACTGGATGATGTCCTTTGTAACTTGGACATGGATGTGTTCGTCTGGTTTACAGAAACGCATGCAATAAGCTTCCAACAGCAACATCAGACTAATTGCAACAACTATGGCTAAACTGTTTGTTGAGACCAAAATTCCTGAACCAAATACAGCTTTCAAACATTGCTGAAATAATCTGAAATCCAAGGTAAATCAGCATGACCTATCTCGCAGTTGGGGCTCGTCGACTGGGAGGGCCACTATGATTCCCACTGTTACCATTATGGGGCAGATCTGTCCTACTGACCATTAGTAAGGCTTTTAACATCTTTTCTACATCTTCTGGCAGGTACCTCAGGTAACTCTTTGGACCAGCTCCTTGAGGGTCTAGTACATGTCCATAGAATTCTATAAAGGTTCTATAAGCTGGAACTACAGCATCCAGTACTGCGTGTTTTGTTCCTTCTCTTAAATCATCTTCTGTTACAATCCAATGTGCTTGCCTTGCACATGATTCCTCTAATGCAGCATTGAAGCGAGAGAGTCGTTGTCGCACTAGCTCACGAGCTGATCCTCTTCCACCAGCTGGCCCCATCATCCCCTCTTGATTCAGATGATGCAGCACATGGCCCCATACCTCACGCTCATATGCCAAGGCATGCTGCTGTACCTGAGAAACATTTCCCACCAGAGGCTGGAATCAGCCTAATCTTAGAAGTAATTAGTCTTACAATGTTCATAAGCCTCTAGCAGGAGCTGTCAAATACCATTGCATAACAAAGCTTATAAACTGACAATGTATAATTTTGCCGCATAGCTGCTCACATATTGAGCATTTCAATGACTTATTATGTGGCTACTAAAGAGCTTTTTTCTTTTGAACCCCGATTGATTAGACTCCTTGCATAATTAACTGAGCAAAACTTGTTCCACTTTTGCAAGGGATTTATAAAGAAAATTGGAGGAAAAACCTTGTCTTTAGCATGAAAGAAATGATGAAACCGAAACCTTATGCCACATATAACCATTTAAAAACCAGCCATAAAACTTACTTGAAGTATGAAATCTCTAAACGAACCAAGAATTTTGATTACCTTTTGTCGTTGTTCAGTGAGCCATGTCTCCCCTAACAATGGGCCAAGCTCACACCTTCTAGCACGTGTGCGCATGTACCACAGGTTATTCATCATAAAGATGTGTCTCAGAGCAGGGTCAGAAAACTCTTTAGACCGCCTCTCCACTTGCAGCTCCAATGCTTGCATGAAGAGAAGAACACCATAGGCTAGGCCTTGTTCTTCAGATTGTTCGTGGCCCCGCCAGTTTTGATCAATCTTCAACACTTTATCCATGATGGGGCTGTAGAATTCACTCACTAAATACTTGAGATAGTTCACCACATAGCTGCTGAGTCGTGTGACACTCCCATCTTGTACCAATGCACCTTCATTCTGTTCGGCCACCCACTGCTTGAATTCCCAAAATGTTTGACAAGCTCCAGAAACCACCTGAAAGAACCATTACACTTTCACATCTTAGGAAACACTCCATTGGAACTAGGCATGTTGTCAGCACCTTGATCAAGAGAAAAACAAGGCTGCCCCCAGAACATACCACTTCCACCTCTGAAGAAACAGTGTATGTATGTGTGACTTGAGGGATGCACATTCCGTGTGACCTACCTATGATGATATTTGCAGGTTTGTCCACATAACACAAGTTGAATCAAGGTGGTTCAGTTACATACCAATTTTTGCAATTCACGGGTTCGGGCCCGAAGCTCAAGACCACTGTCCCCTTCAAACACAGTGTTAACAGTTGGTACACATTGGTCCAAGGTCTCAAAGATGTCTAGCAGCTTGAACAACTTTTCAGGAGCTCTGTGACTGCGTGCAATTCCCTCCCCAAATTGCAAGAACTGAACCATTCCAGTGCTTGCCACTTTGACAAAACACTCTGTCCACAAGTCCTGGTCCAGATGACCCAATACTTGCCTTGCAAGTTGCCTTTCACTAGCATACAACACCTTTACAGCAACTTCAATGTGTTGACACCACAGTCCTATCATGACCTGAAGGACATCCCAATCTATTCTGTCAATTGCTTCAGGACTCGAGTTTTTTAAGTAGTTGAGTTTCAAACCCTGCCACAGTCCACGGATGGAAACTCTCAGTAACAGAAGCTTTGTTCATGTGTGGTGGGATAGAAATCTGTACTCCTCCAATACCATTGAAATTTTCTCTCTTGACAAGTAAATCATGGATCTGGTACAAGAACATGCAATGATATCTTGCCTGCAAACTGACAAAAGCTCGATTTCTGCGAATTTCACCAAAAGCCCCCAAGCAGCCTTCACAGCCACCAGTGTGTTGCAGAGTTTCTATGATGGCATGCAACCTCTCCAGCACCCATGCAGGTAGCAGGATTACATCCTGCACCTTTTCATCACTCAAAGCTGAAGCACCTGGTGATGTTCTACCCCCGTCTGTGGTTTTCTCCACATGGTCTGGAAGTGTCAGTGGTAGAGTATGCTCAACCATGAGAAACTTAAACTCAGTAACCAGCTTCTCCTGCACTAGTCCTTGCAACCCACCATCCAGTCCCCTTGCTGCCTCATCTGCAATTTTAAGCCCATCAATGTGTTTTTGAGAATGGTACAAAGTCAAAGGCAATGAATGAATGACTGGCATACTCAACAATATGAATAAGCTGCAAAGAAGAGATGTAATTGCTGACCTGATTGATGGTGTATAAGTGTCATCAATGATTGATTGACCTTCATGACACGGTACTTATCAACACTTTTCTCTTGGAGTAAAACCTCCATTGCTTCTTTTAGCAATTTAATTGCAACTCCAGAATTGAGCTTAAGGTAGTCAAGCAAGTCTGCCAGCTTCACTACTGTGGAAAGATAAACCTCAAGATCCTCCCTTGGCTCTCTTATCAGTGTCTTCTCCAACAAATGGGCCTCATCAAACTTCTTGATCAAGTTCTTGGCTGGTCCCAGTGACTCTTCAATCCACTCTGACACACTCTTCACAGATTCCGCTTGCACCAGCAAAGGTGCCATTGCTTTCTTCAGGTGTGGCAACCGCTCACCAATGGTCTGGAGCTGGAGCTCTGACTTGTCCAGGAGTGATCCAAGCTCCCGTGTCTTGTTCAGGTTCTGGTAGAGTTCTTGCCTTGTGGCTATGAGTTGATTATGTGCTGTTGTTCCATTGACTCCTGTTTTATAAGAGTTGGATGTTGGGTCTCTTGCCAGAATGTGAAAGAAGTCCACTGTCTCAAGCCCCATCTGTGCTAATCCGACCCAAATCCTGGACCTAATTTACAGCTCCAGAAAGTCACCCTTGTTATGCTACTGCACTTCTCTAACATGGATCTTAACAGAATTTTGCATTGATAAAAGTAAGCTTCCTTGAACTGCACATCCTGGAGGACTGAAAAGCTCTGCCATTTGCTTCTGAGGCTTCATTGTCTCTCAAGGCTTCCTCTTCATGCCTCTTTCTGCATAAAAGGGATCAAAATTAGAAAAATCCCTAGTTGGGAGTCAAGACCACATAGAATCCCATGTAACAATTCAACCTCTCACATATGTCTGATGTATCACACAGTACTACTACATATTCCTGGAATTTGAAGCAGATCAACTCTTCACCAGCAAACACATGCAAATTACAATATCTGTCTATTGTACATCATGGCAGAGATAAAAAAATAGAAGCAAAATGTATAACTTGATAAGTATTTGAGAATTTCTTCATCATGCGATTTTCATCAAGCAGAATAGAATTGAGAGAAGTGATAATTAGGCTACAAAGAATATTTGGTGCCAACAAAATCTCAGCAAACAGCAAAAGTGGAGTCCTAATTCATCCTGAACAACACACAAAAAAACTGAGTGCCCTTTCTTCTTTGGCTTGGGATTTCAAACTCTTGAAGCTGATTCTGCACAGCTTGGATTACAGAGAAAATTGTATAAACTTGGAGTGAAAGAATCACTAAACCACCAGCCATAGAAGAAAACAGACAAGCTTTTGACTGTCAACTTTCAGCTCAAAGGGAAGAGTTTTTCACTATCTGTCTTCTTGTTATGGCCAAGATTTGCTGGCAATTACAAGATTTCAAGAAACGAGAGGAAATCTGTGAAGGAAACCAGCTTTTTCATCGCATTCTCACTTCCAATCCATAGCCAAATCTCAAAGTTTTAGACCAAGATTGTGAACATCCAAATTTTATACCTCCTGCAAACACAAGCGATCTCGCAAGCTCTGCGAAACTAATGGGAGAACAGTGACGAAAGAGGAGATGCTGCAAGCTCAGTACATATACAACAGCAGCCATGGTGTACACAGAATGAAGAAACACTTATTCGTCATGTCTGAATTCATGACACCTTGATTGTTTTTAGCGCACGCCAACAAGCAAGCAAGCAAGAAAGAAAGAAAGAAAGAAAATCGTAGCAACGTAGATCTCGCCAAGAGAAACCAAACCAAAACCCTTACCAAAAAAGAGAGAAAGAAACCCGACAAGAGAACGCGATCCAAGCTCGCTTCAAACTGCTAATTGTCTAGTTTAGCAGCAAAAAAAATTCAGAAAAAAAAACTCTCAACTTTTCCTCCTAACTACGTCCTTTATTTCTTCCTTCTTCTCTGCGTTGCGTTGTACTTCGTCGCAATCCGATTCCTCCGGCTACTTCAAAACTGCAATCTTGAATCCCACTCTACTCCGATCCGTCATCACAGAAATTCCATAACCAGGAGCACGAGAGAATCATATGAAGCACATGTTCGTGTGTCCATCGATCCCCACGCACACTCCAGGCGCGAAATTTCTGCCGCAACTGCCGCTGTTGTTGCGGCGGCTGGCTTTCTTGGTCACTTACAAGAAATTCCTTCCCATCGCTATTGCCATCGCCGCGCTTTGGCGCGGAAATAGAGTGCACTTGGTGCGCAGTTAATGTAGTTTAGTCAAACTGTTCACCTGGTCACCTGAAACACAGTGGCCTGAGACGGAGTCGCTTTCTGGAATCTGCATCTCCACCAACGCTCAGTAAATGTGGCCCTGCACTCGAAATCTTGGATGAGATTCATGAGTCCAAACCGGTGAATCTAGAAATTTTGGATGAGATTCATGAGTCCAAACCAGTGAATCTAAGAAATCTTGGATGAGATTCATGAGTCCAAATCAGTGCATTTAGAAATCTTGGATGGGATTCATGAGTCCAAACCAGTGAATCTAGAAATCTTGGATGAGATTCATGAGTCCAAACCAGTGCATATAGAAATCTTGGGTGGGGTTCATGAGTCCAAACCAGTGAATCTAGAAATCTTGGATGAGATTCATGAGTCCAAACCAGTGCATCTAGAAATCTTGGATGGGGTTCATGAGTCCAAACCCAGTGAATCTAGAAATCTTGGATGAGATTCATGAGTCCAAACCAGTGCATCTAGAAATCTTGGATGGGATTCATGAGTCCAAACCATTGAATCTAAGAAATCTTGGCTGAGATTCATGAGTCCAAACCAGTGCATCTAGAAATCTTGGATGGGATTCATGAGTCCAAACCAGTGCATCTAGAAATCTTGGATGGGATTCATGAGTCGAAACCCAGTGAATCTAGAAATCTTGGATGGGATTCATGAGTCCAAACCCAGTGAATCTAGAAATCTTGGATGGGATTCATGAGTCCAAACCCAGTGAATCTAGAAATCTTGGATGAGATTCATGAGTCCAAACCAGTGCATCTAGAAATCTTGGATGGGAATTATGAGTCCAAACCAGTTGACTCCACTGGAAGACTCTTGGGACGGTGAAAAAATTCACAGCTTTCCAGTGCATTACAAGAGTCTAATAAGTGAACAGAGTCAAATCTCATTTATTGACTGCTACTTGTTTCTGATAGTTTGATTGGTCCAATTGGGTTGCTATTGGGGTAGTAGTCTCCCACCTACTTGGATGAAACCCTAAAACACCAACCAACAAACGAGAATGTTGAGGCACGGTTTCAAAGTTTCAAACCTTTTTTGTCAGCCCCCAAATTGCTTGGACAAATATTCCATCCAATTTTCAATCAATCTCGTTGTCATCATCCATCCATCTATCAATTATCATCCACCCATTATTGCTATCTTCTTTCTAGTTTGGAGGGGGAGGGGGAAAAGGGGTTCTCCTTAAACGCTTTTTTTGTGTCACCACCTTGCTTTGTTTGTCAATTTGAAACTCTTGGGCCTTTTTTTTGCCTTAAGTTGCTTGGCAAACTCACTAAAAAAGAGTTGTTTACTTTGTCGGCTTCTATTTCACATGCAACTATTGTATCAATTTTTTTAAAAAAAAAACTCATAATTGTTTCAACATTTGTTTTTTCTTTTTCAATTTTACGATTTCTCAAAAGTGGCAAATGATTTGCTAGAAGCACTTTTTTCTTTTTTTTCCCCCCATTCTTTTCTCAAAATTTTGCAATATAGTGAAAAATTCACCACAAAGAAAATCACTGATCTTGAATGTAGTAACTTAGGCTTGAATTGAGGTGGAGGGTTTTTAAGTTTCCAGCATGATTGGTCCTTGTATCTTACAAACTTCCCCTCCCTTGCATGTGAGGCTTGAATGTATCTTGCATTCATCATCTTAAGTTTGTTACTCAAAATTTTGTTCAACTCCCACAGAAGTTTAATTCCCATTCAAGTTGGGTTTGATGAATGCTTTGCAAGATTCTCATCATGTCATTTTGTGACCATTTCGGTCCCACTTTCTCAAAACAAACGTAGGTGTCCTCACCATGCCCATTCCCCTATGATTGTTACACAAGTTGATCTCAAACCATTTGGTTGGACTCAACAATTCATGGGTCAAATAATGGAGAGCACTGGCCTGTTGGGGGTTTCCAATATAACCATATATGCATGTTCAATACACTCAACTTGGTTGTATATTGTAGTACCTTGGGCACTTTGACAAATGTTTGTCAAATAATTTCAAGGTTTCCATTTCAACAAGTGGTGTGCTGTGCCATTTACAATAAAAAGTATCTTAAAGCAAAAGAAGAATTATGGAAACTCAAATATTTCATGATACAAAATATAATCTTCAAAAAAATATTCTAAAAGAAACCAAAGTCCTTCAAGATATTATAACTCTATTATAACTAATCTCAAGTTTCAACACAAGCCAAAATATCATCTTTCAAACAATCCTCATATGAAAAAAATAGACCTATTACACACCTAGGGGCCCAAATCCCTTAAGCTACTGTACTCTCTAATGAATCTAAACACAATATCCTTGCCTTCGTAGGCAAGGCCAACAAATGATATATTTACCCAATCTTCCATCAGATTTCATCAAATTTCATGGAGTCAATGGAGTGAGGGAATGATGGAAGGATGGATGGATGATTCTCTCACTTCATTCACTCCATAAAAAGAAAAATGAATAAGATCCACCTTTAACAACAATCATGTTGCCCTCTTCAGTGAACAAACCACTTTCTTTCATCGTGGATGTCCTTTACAATGATGGAGACCATCATCTCATAAGTTATCATGTACATATCTTGTTGGGTAGTACACATCAGTTCTTTTAACCCTATCTGGATGCAGACAAGGGTTATAGAATTAGGTAGTGTAAAAAAATATTACATATAGTAAAGGACGTTGTGAAGCATCATTTCATCCATCTATTTTGTCATCCATCCGTCCATCCATCTGGTCATTCATCCATCCTGTCATGATCTGTTTACTCCGACGCGGCGAAAGAGTGGAATACAGATGGGGTGCTGCGGAGAAAGCAATAGAGATGGCACACATACCAAAGCTCTGCAATGACGGGGCAGATGGATGAAATGATGTTTCACATCTGTCCGGTCATCCATTCGTTCCATCATGGTCTGTTTACTCCGACAGGGCAGAGAAAGAGTGGAATACACATATATATATAGTGAATTGAAAATTAATAATATTTTTAGCGGATGTCATCAAATTAGAAATAAAATAAAATAAAATAATCCACCCAACCCAGAATCTGACCAATTTGTTTCAT
>Ga0116231_10008486_pt1 | contig 18009 bp, 10 predicted proteins | sample S1TSphgellanicum_2_FD_89695 | JGI IMG/M metagenome (GOLD analysis project Ga0116231, IMG submission 89695) | Host-associated microbial communities from peat moss isolated from Minnesota, USA - S1T2_Fd - Sphagnum magellanicum MG | ecosystem: Host-associated > Plants > Peat moss > Unclassified...
CCAAAATAAGAATACAGTGCCATGCTCTTGCGATACACAGTGCATCTCAAAACAATTTGCGAGTCATAATTCTTCGCAACACTGCAAAAGCCAAAAGACCAATAATACCATGTCACAGACATCGCTACACTCTTGGGGGTAAATTCATTCCAAAACACGTTTGCGAAATCATAGATTTCGCAAACTTTTAGCGGCATTCTGAGAATCCCAAAAAGTTTGCATGAGATCTTAAAAGCCTTTCGATTTCCGATATAAGATCTAACGCAAACTTGTTAGGATTCTCAAAATGCCGCTAAGGGTTTGCGATAGACCTTATTTCGGAAACTGATAGACTTTTGAATTGATTTGCTAAGTCGTTGCGGCGATGGGTTTGTTGCAAATAGTTTCCGATGTAATGTTAATCGCAAACGGTATATAGAAGCAGTTATAATCGTAAAAGTTTTACGATTATATCAAGTTTGGGAGTTGTGAAGGATTTGTGATTGTACGGGTGCGAATGTTATGGTATCACAAAGGCTTAACAGTTTGCGAAGAGTTATGGTTCGCAAATGCAGGTTTTCGAAAACTTCTTTCTTTGTTGTTTGCGATGATATGTGGATCGCAAAATAGCCCCCTGTTGTTGTAGTGACATGTGGCACAATTTTGGTGGACTTCCATTGCCACCCATGGCCACATGTCATCAAATTACAATGTATATTCACCACCATGTGTCATTGGATGATGATGTTTGCACATTGACATGTGTTAATACATATTTCATTTATCATCTATGAAATTGTCAACAAGATTGTGCTCTCCGTAATCAATGACCTATTTGATGAAATCAAATCAAAAGAAGCCTTGTCTTAATTGACAAGTTTTGGATGATAAATTAATCTTTTATTTGACTAAATCATCTCATATGTACTTATGAACTAATTGATTAATTTTGGATGAAGTTACAACAATTGATTTGACCAAATCACATCACATAGTCTAATTAGCTAATTGATTGGTTTTGGGTGATGATTACAATGACTTATTGACCAATTGACATCACATAGATTGATGTTTCAATGAACTAATTTTAGAAGTTTATCTCCATGTGGTAGCTCATCATTTTTATTACATTTAGTAAAACATATATGAAATTCTAATTGATCCTAATGTCAAATTTTTGCATATAATGTTTCATGTTGACCATTCATTCTTTTAATAAGACCATAAAACTTTAAATTGGTTTTTTGATTAACAATCATTTAATGATATGTGTTCTTTGATTCATTAGACCCTAAACCATGTTAATTCACATCTAATGATAGTTGTTTGACTACAATTCATATAAAATATTAGCAAGTTTCCATGAATTCAAATAAGGAGAAATGATCACATTTAATAGATTCAAGTTATAAACAATGCTAGAGTATGTTGCTAGCAATTAAAAATAAATGTCACCAACAGTTGAAACAAAAGTGAACACATATCTCACCATATGTGTCCTAATAGCCAAAAAATATGCATCCACAACTCAAACTTGCATTGTAATATGAATTGATAAATTCAATGTCATGGATTAAAAGGGAAGAAGGATACATTGCTTCCAAAGTTTAAAATTTACATTATGTCACATCATCAATCCCCAAGCTACCACACAAGTTATGTGCAACCAATAGAGTCTCTTCTTTATTCAATTCTATTACACCTACCAATGTCCTACTACTTTTTATGTTTAGGAATTTTAGTCAACATTCTAGTCTAGACACAATATTGTGTGTGTCAATTCAGTTATCAAATGTGTTTGCCACGACTTTGTGACTTTTAGGCTTTCTATAAAATATAAGTTCCATGATGGCATTTTGGTTTCATTTCAAAAAAACACATGTTGAACTTGTGAAGGGAAAACAAAAGGCTCATTGAAATCATGTAATAAATGTTGAAAACTTGCAAGTAAACATGCATCCTTTTGTTTGTATGTGGGGTTTCCTTTATTGTCATTTCCATTTTTCATCCAATTGTAACAAAACAATAAAATTGGTGAAGGTATGAGACAATTTTAAAATCTACAAATCAAGATTCCAACATACTAGATCACTCCAGGCATAATGTCCTTATTCTCTTTTAATTATTTGAAAACATATGCCACATTATAATCATATGTCACCAACAAATTGTTGCTTCCGTCTTCAACTCAAAAGTGGTTGCCATATGCTTTCATTTTTTTGTACGTCAATGCTACGAAATTAAGGGGAATTGAAAGATAGACCAAATCTTAATCAATTGGTGAAATACTAACAAGTTGATGGATTTGAATGGTTTACCTTAACCACTTGGTCATTTCAACAATCTCTTACAATTTGGTGGAAATATTATTGGTTTGTTACATGTAGAAAGGTATGATAGCCAAACCCATTCAAATTCAATTCTCCCATCCTTAATGTAGTAAAAGGTAACTGCCTTTTTTCTAGTTATGTTTATAACTTTACCTTGATTACAATTCACTTATATGAAAAATCATGTTTGTCGGAATCACACTACCTTGCAATTAAAGCTCCAAAACAACTATTTTACAATTACATTACAATTAAAGCATGAAAATATTGCAATTAATAAATAAAATGCCACATCAAAAAATCAAGGAGTTGTACTATAGTTGCAATTTAATTTTAAATGGGACACCTATACAATGTAATGTATGCATTGTACATACAAACGTAGTTAATCATGTTTGACCTTTCAGTGAATTGCAATTTAGTTGCATGTGACAACTACATTATAATTAGTGTAAATGTAACATTTAATTAGTAAGTACATTATGATTAATGTATAGTTGTTGACACAAATGATCATGCCATGTGTACATATTTCCATTGCCCATTAAATATAACATTTGCAACTAGTTGCCAACTATGATTCCCATTGATACAACTAGTCATGTTACTATGTTGTCACTATTGACTTATTACTTTTCCAATTTTTTGTGTCAACTGCAAATTATTATTTTTCAATTGTAAATTTTTTTTTCCAACTATCAACTAGAAGAGTCAACAACTACAAGTTGAAAGTGACATTGTAATTGAAAGTGATTTTTGACCATTTTAGTTGGAAATGACATCCACCATTATAATCAAGGGTTGTTTTCAACTATAACTTCCCACTATATCAACTTCATCCATTGACAAATCACAACAACATCAAAATTTGAATTGAAATTTCAACTATATTCCAATTAGGCCATAGAGTTGTAATTTCAACTATGTTATAACTAGGCCAAACAAAAAGTCTAGCAAATAGTTTGTTGACACGTTGCCCAACCTAGATATAAGTGGTTAAGTTTAGGTCAATAGGTTAGTAGGTCAACCTAGAAATAATTATGTGGGTAAAAAGGAAGGCCTACCTATTATATAGACCTACTTAACCTAAGATTAAATAGGTAGGTAGGTAAGCTTAAATAGGTAAGCCTAGGTAACTAAGTAGGTAGTAGGTTTAAGCAAGGTAAACAAGTTTAAAATATTCCTTTTTCTACCACAAGGCCTTTAAAGCCAAACCTCTTTTATTGGTTCGTCCTAGGTGCCACTTACCTTTTGAAAATGTCTAATGCACCAACTTTTTTATATAAATTATAAACTTAAGAACTATGACAAACAATATGGGATAAAAATTGTAATTACACCCTAATTGCATCTTAATGGCAACTTAATTGCAACTAAAGTAGCCATGCCTACCATCATACACTTAAAATTTCAAAGCAGGTTGAATCCTCACACATTGCTCTTTTGTTTCTACCACTAAAACAACATTTATAGCCTTCCACTTAGTGTTTCCGATAGTACAAAAAACATTCAATTTGGTCAAAGATTGAGGAAGATATGGATTGTTTTCTGTAAGGGGGTTCATGTTTGGTGATAGACATGTTAAAATAGTTTCAAATTTTGAAATTAAATTCTTTGGTATTGTTTTGTTGCCTTTGGACTAAAAACAAATCTTGTAGATCCTTAGTTGGTGAACCCATAGTTTTTTGCAACACTTAAAATAGATTAAAAATGAGGAAGATATGAAATTTGAAATTAGAAAATGTTTATAGGCTTTTTTTTTAAATTTTTGAAACAAAACATCATTTGTCTTTTCCTCATCTTCTTGTGTTTTCTTCCTTGTTTTTTTCCTTCTTGTGCTTAAAGAAGATTTGTAATCCTTCAGTTTACATTTCCAATGACATAAAAATTGTTTGATTGAGTTAAAAAATTAAAAAAATATTGAAAAACATTTAGTGGTAGGGTTATGTTTGGTGTTAGGTGGTTCTAAGTACTTAATATCCAATTATTAACTACTAAAACAATTATTACTTATAATAAATAACTAATTTAGTCTACCTACTAATTATTGTAGGTAATAATAGCTAACAAGGAAAAATTATATATATAATAATTTTAACTACAAAGATTAAAACTAACATTATTATTATTATTATTATCATTATTGGGTGAAAGCATGAAATAAGGAGTCACAAAGTGTGTGGACAATCAAGACTTTAAAACTGTTTTTTGAATTTTTGAAAAATCACCATGGGAACACTATATATCAAAAAATTGTTTAATTTTTGAAATAAGTTTTTATACTTTCAAAGTTGCAATTACAATTTTTTCATGAAATTCACCATGTTTCAAAAGTCCTATTATGTTTAAGGCACACGAAAATAACATGTGGAAAAATGGTTTTTTTGTTTTAATAGTCCTTAAATTTCCTTATCAAATGTTCACCAAATCATTTCAATTCTTTTGTGAACTTTAATATATTCCACAAGAAGGAATCCATGTGTTCAAAACATTCAAAAAATAAAAATAGATATATATACGAGTGAAAGTAGATTACGGTGACCCCCTTTGGGACATTTTTGGGTCCAATATTATAGTATTATAATACATACAATATAATTGCTCCAAAAATATGGTACATTTAATTTTGGGTATCAATTTTGGTTTTTGGGTCTTATAACAATTATTTTTACAAAATTAATGTTATGTAGCATTATTTTAAAAATAATAATAATATTTTCTATCTATATTGAAATATCCATGAAAATATTTATAATATGCATTGGTATAATAAGATCACAATCTTGTTTTGATTACACTAAGTTTAAAGCTTCATTATTCATTGAAACAATCAATTTTAATGAAATAAAAAAATGGCCCATTTGTTCATGCTTGTCATCTTCTATGTGGATGTGATTTCTTGTCAAAATTTCAATTTACCACACATTTATTACATCTTTCCTAGAAAAAACTCATTTTTTGAAATGAAAATTTTCAAATTAGTCACATAGTATCCAAACATGGTTCATATTATGGGAAATGACATGGTTCAATATACTTTCAACTTTCATAAAGACTAAAACTCATTAAAATTGTTTTTGGAATATATTTGTGTTTTTTAGTACATAGGTACATTACATTCATTTCCACAAATATATTCCAATCTCCCACTTTATAAAATGAAATGAAATAGTTTGTTTTCCAATCTTTTGCCTATGTTATATTCTAACATAATATGAAAAAAATATTGTGAAAATCTTTTGAAAGTTTGAAGTGGGATACATTTAAACATGCACAATCCCTAGAAAGTAGTACAATGTGACATCCCAAAGGGGGTCACTATAATATGGTTTCATTCATACCCTTTTAGATTTTCGAAACTCAAACCAAGGTTGTCACAACATTTGTGTGCATGTCACAATGTGATGGACACATTTGGACACAAATGCAGCCCTACGTAACGTTAATGTAATGACCACCTAGGTTAACTAAGGTCAACATAGATCAAAACGAAGTCGAGCTGCCAAAAATATTGTTATCAATGATCAAAAACAACATCTGATTGCCATGAATGTTATGGCAACCAAAACATTATATTCAATCGCTAACTTTTTGTCGCCATGGTAGGCGATGGAAAATTTTCGATCGCCCACTTTTGGTTCCCACAGTCGACGACCAAATTTCTTTGGTCTACCCAAAAACTTTTGGTATCTACCCAAAAAAATTTAATCGTTTGATCAAAAGCCACCATCAATCCAACAACTGAAAATTTGGTAGCTACTTGAAAATTTTGGTCACCATGTTCTCAAGCACCAACTTTGTCAACCAAAACTTTTTGGTCACCTTTGGTTGCCGACTGTGGAGACTGAAAATGGTGATTGAATTTTTTGAGTAATGCCCAAATGTTTTTGAGGCAACGACCCAAAAAAATTTAGTCATTGGATCAATGGCCACTCTTGATCGGACAATTGAAAAATTTCAAGCAACTCCCAAAAAATTTCAAGTAGATCGAAAAAAATCTATTCACTAACTATGGTGACCAAAAGTGGGTGTCCAAAAACATTTGGTCACTGATTGTCACGATTGAAAGTTGTGGTGACCAAATTTGGTTTCATCGCCATACATAACAAGGGCAACCCAAATGTATTGAAAGTTTTCCCTACATCAATCGTGATGGACACCAACATGATGTCCAATGCAAATTGGCCGCATCATGTCCATTTTAACAACCCTGACTCAAACAGTGTAAAGCAGTATTATAATTTTGAATTTGTAATCATGGTTCAAAATAAAGTTATAGATTTGACTATAATGTAAAGCTTGATGCAAAAAATAAATAAAATAAATTATCATGTTATATGTCATATGTCATATTTGGTTTCAAATTTGATATTCAATTTGAAAAACTATGTGAAAAATGCAATATAAACCAATGGAAAACTCTCACACGTGGAAAATGCAATCCTTAGTGCGGTTGGCTTTTTTTTTCATTCTTTCATTGTATTGGAGCTAGTTATAAACTAGGTTAGTTACATTGTTATAATTATAATAATTAATAATATTATAATATGATCTTAGTTTAGGTTAACAATTATTAGTTAGCCTATTAATTAATGTAGCATACATGGTGCCTAAGTTTGGCTAAAGTAAAGCTAACCACCTAGTAAGGATAATTAAATGGTTTATGTGGCACCTATCATGTAAGGTAGGCTTGAAGTTAAGCTATGAGGCATTTAGGCTAGACCTAGACCCATACAAGTTTTTTATTAATGAGTTTGCATTGGTCTAGTTTAATACCAAGTTTTCTACCAACCTATTAGCTTAATAGATTGTATAAAAGTTATGTGCTTTGTGTTAAACTTTCAAATTTTTAATAACCTATACTTGGATGACCATGCTATTATCTAAATTTGTAATCAATCCTAGGATGTTAAACATTTTACAATAGAAAGAAAACATAATCAATTAATTACATCAAAAAAAAATTTAATCCAAAGTTATTGGGGTGTGTTTTATATTATGTTGGGAAAATCTCAAAATTAAATTTTAAGGAAATTTATTTCATAAGCTTTGTTTTAAGATGAGGGAGATTTATCGAATTTTAAATGATCATCTATCATAGTTCCAAGTTTGGAACTCAAGTGCTAAATAAATATTGTATTTTTCAAAATTCACTTTGGTAATAAACAAAATTGAAATTGAAATTAAAAATCTTGACATCAAATGTGGGCAACTTCTTTGGCAAGCTCCCTAGATTTTAAATCTTTAATATAATGAGATTATTATTTTCAATTCCTCCTTTTAAATTTTTTACAAATTCAACAATTCAATTGGATTTTTTTTTTAAATCAACATAATTTCTAAAATGAATTTAATAATTGCCAAACCCAAAAAGGTATTATGGTATTGGCAAAGTTGAAACAAAGTTATAATATAGTCGCAAAATTACAATTTGTTGGACTATGTTTCATCAATCCAACATGATACACTATCATCAATCTACATTTTCCCAAAATTACCAAATTAAACAATTCAAATTTAGACTTGTGATGTTGCCACATCACCCAAGGAGGCATGATGTTTGATTTAATGTCATTCTTTTAGTCAACATCTCAACCATAGGTCAACTAGAAAATTTGTTAATGCCAAAAATATTTAAAATATAACCTTTTAGTTGAGACTTGTTTTCAACTATCCACCAAATTAGTAGGTAGATCAACTTACTTGGTAATCACCATTAATTTATTTAAATATTTTTTAAATTACAACTAAAACATAGTTGAAAACATGTAGTTGAAAAAATTTTGGTTGAAAATTGAAGGGCCATTTTCTACTAGTGATGTACACCTTTCATCATTGTATTTCCTACAACAATAGTGAGATAATTTAATATGGATAGTAATTCATCTACTCGTACATTACTAGAAATCTTGTCATTTGCAACCAGTCACTATGCAATTAACATGCAATTGATTATCGTTTGCAACTATGTTGGTCATATTTGCAACTATAAATTTGGTATTACATAATTTTTCAGCCATAAGGTTATGTGTGCAACTAACGTGCAAATAAATGTGTACAACATGGACACGTGTCATAAAAATGATGGCCTAAACTTATACATATTTAAATTATTATACTTCATATATCTACATAGGCTATGTATAATAATATTATGTGCCTCTAGTACTAAAGTTAATCCCATGCTAACTTAGGCTAACCAAAGCTCAAATAACCATGGCTAAACTAACTTACGCTAAATAAACTAAAAAATGAAATTAACCATGGCTAAATTAAATTAGGGTAAATAAACCATAGTTAACCTAAATTAAGCTAAAATAATTATGGCTAAAATTCATTATGGCTAAATTTATTAAACTAAAATTAACCATGGCTAAATTTATTGGGCTAAAATAATTATGGCTAAAAAATCTATGGTTAAAATAAATTAAACTATATTATTTATGGTTAAAATAAACTAAAATATATTAATTATGGCTAAAATAAATTAAGCTAAAATAAATATGGCTAAATGAACTTAGGCCAAAATAATTATGGCTAAATTAGATTAAAATTAGATAAATATGGCTAAATTAGATTTAAATTAAATAAATATGGCTAAATTAAGTTAGGTTAAATTAACTTACGCCAAAATAATTATGGCTAAATTAAGTTAGGCTAAATTAAATTAACATGAAATAAATATGGCTAAATTAAATTAGGCCAAACCAATTATGGCTAAATTAAGTTAGGCTAAAATGTTTATGGCTAAACTAAATCAAACTAAAACTAACAATGGCTAAATTAATTATGGCTAAACAAAATTATACTAAATTAAATTAAACTAAATTAAACCATGGTTTAAATATATTACAAGTTTTTAAATTTTATTTATCAAATGTATTTAAATTTTTGTTTTGGCAAATAAAACTTTCTAATTTTATTTTATTTAGAATATTTTTCAAAAAATGTAAATTTGATTAAACAAAAAAATTATTCAAAATCAATTAATATGATAATATTATAAATTATTATAATTATCAATTAAATGTTTATTATAATTATAATGATAATCAATTTTATATATATAATATTCGTAGGTATTATATATTTGAATTTTTGTTATGTTATTTAATATTTTATGTTAAAATATTAATGTAAATAGGGTACATGAGTTAACTTACAAGTACTCAAACATCTTAAATCAATTACTAGTTTAAGCTATATAATAATGTTAAAATCATATTTTCATTAAGTAATCATAATTATTAAAAGTATTATACAATCATCTTTGAAGTCCAAAAGAAAAGGAGTAATGAAAAATTAACAAGAAGAAAAATAAGAAAAATAAGTTTTCCAAGTTACAAAACAATTGTTTTTTCTTTTTTTTTAGACCCCTCCTACTTTCAAACCTCATAATTTTTTAATTTCTTATTCATTTTAAATGATTTAGAATGTTATAAGAGCGCCATATGAAGTTCTACAAAAAATCATGTTTGAACTTTAATACAAAAAAACAACATAAAAGGAACTTTCTAAGTGTTGAATAATTGGCCTTTGTAGTGTTCAATGGTTTTTTTTCTGAGTTTTTGATCCCCTTTACTTTGGGGGCCCATAACTTTTTCATTTCTAATCTGTTTTTGAAGATTCTTAGTGTTTTAGATGAGCCAAGAAGAGGGCTTCAAGTTTTGTTTCGACACCAAAAGCAACAAAGCCCTCCCATGGTTGTTATACTCTAATACATTAGTTGCATCTAATGTGCAACTAAGTTGGTTCATGAAGTTTGCAATGAAATTTCTTATCGCATATCCTTTGGCTTCCAATTTTATTTAGCTCAATATATAAGTAGGAGCAATAACTTTATAATAACTAAACACCAAGTGCCATTGGGGATGAATAAATAAATAAACCTTGACTTTTATGAAATGGTTAATTTTAAAATTAAAATCGGATTATTCTAATCTTACCTATATAGCCTAAACCTATTTATGTTCAACATACTTACATACCTAAAAAACCTACTTACCTAATAAGGTTTAATAATTACCTACCTACCTAGGCAACACGTGTCAACATCTTATTAGCCATAAATTGGACAACTTAAATTTCATTACTTAATATTTTAAATTTAAAAATAGGTGGGCCTTAATTGTCACGTGTCATCATATAATTAGTGTTTTAAAAAAAACATGTGTCAAATGGTCAATGAATGCTCCATGGTGTGCCACGTGTCATCATACAATTAGTGTTTAAAAAAAGACATGTGTCAAATGGTCAATGAATGCTCCATGGTGTGCCACATGTCATCATTTTAGTGGCAAAATCTTTAATGATTGAAATTAATCCAATGAATTTTTAATTTTGAAAACACAAAAATAATTAAATAGTGACACATGTCCACAAGTTAGTTGTCCAACTTTTAAACACATGTCATATTTGTATTAGTTACATTATAACTGCAAGGAAAGTTGCACATAAGGTGCAACTACATTTTGATTAGTATGTATGGATGAGCATGTATACGAGCACCATATATACATGTTACATCCGTAATGTCGCACGTAATTGAATGTCATGTACAACTTGTTTTAAGCAACTACACAAATTTGCAGTTGCATGTGTCACATGCAACTGAATTTTAGTTACAAACGACAATTACAAAACCCAAAATTTCTAGTAGTGATACCATCCATGAAAATAAAGCCATGCATACAATAAAAAATATGTGTGGCAATATAGGAACATGATAATGCACATAAATGCAATTAAGGTTTCAACAAAAATAGATTATGCATCAAGTGTTGGAATTGTTTAAAGATTGACATTAATAAAAATCATCCAAATTTTAACCACTTTGCTTACAACAATATCAACTTATAATCATTTGCGACCAAGTTTGGAATTATTAGTAACTATAAAACCAAATTTCAACTATTTTGGTCATTCTTACAACTATGATGCAATTATTGAAAAACTTCATCCTATTAGTTGGATGGTTTTTAGGTTTATTTTCATCCATTAATATGTTCATATATCCCATTAGTTGTAATAGTCACCAAAATTAGTCAAATTTTAAAGATATTCTACAATGACTTAAGGGTGTATTTTTATGTATGCATTAAAATTATATTTATGATATCTTATATATATCATTAATATATATTTATGTGTGTATTAATTATGCATAAGTATATATATTATTCATATAATGAATTTAAAAATTAATTTAAAAATATATATTCAACTTTAAAAATATCTATGTGAATTTGAATTTTTAAAATTAAAAATACTTATTTCAGTCTAAAAACTTTTATTCCAATTTTAAAACATTTTTAAATCTAAAAATTAATATTTAAACTTTGAAAATTGTGTTGATATCTAAAAATTGATATTTGAGTTTTGAAAATTTTTATGTCAATTCTGGAATTTTTATTTCAATCTGAAAATTATTCTTTCAATTCCAAAAATTATATTTGAATTAAAAATATATATTTAAACTCTAAAATATATAGTTTTTTAATTTTAGTTTTTTAATATGAATTCTTAAAGTTATTAGTTGGATTCAAAAATATATGTTTGAGCATAAAATTATAATTCCAATTGTGAAAAAAATATTTCAACATTAAAATTGATGTCTCATTTTGGAAAATAGCTATTGGAATTTTTTTTAATTATTGCATTTTCTAAAAACATATTTGAATCTGAAAATTGATATTTTAATTCTAAAAATCGTATTGGAATTTTTTTAATATTTTGACCTGAAAAAACATATTTCAATTGTGAAAACTACTATTTCAATTCTTTCAGAAAAAAATTAATATTTGAATCTCAAAATTGCCATGTCAATTCTTTAAATCATTATTTGAAATTGAATTATTTTATTTGAATATGAATTTTTATTTAAAATCAAGCAGCTTATTTTATCTAAAATTGGTATTTGAATTCTAAATTATATTTTTCAAATCTAGAAATTAATATTTCAATTCAGAAAATTATTAATTGAGATTAAAAATGGACATTTCAATTTACAATATTGTTATTTGAATCTGGAAATTGACATTCCAATTCTGAAATTAGTTATTTAAATTCAAAAAAATATTTGATCAAAAGATTGATATTTGAAATCTGAATTATTATTTTGGAATCTCAAATTAATATTTCAATTTAGAAAATTATTGATTGAGTTGCAAGGTTTTTTTTACTACTGTTATCCATGATAGATCACTTTTATAAATAATTATAAATGATTGTATTTATTAATTATAAGTTATGCTAAATAATTATTGTTACAACATAGATTTTTATTTTAAATAATTTATTGTTACAGTAAAAAAAATGAATGATTGTAATTAATGTTACATCACTTTAATCTTTGTAATTACTTTAGATAAGAATTATAGTACATGCATAATTATTTTCTAATTGAACACAATTATTCACAATATGTAATTTATAACTATAAATCTGAATTAGTTTTTTGGAAAATTTATAATGTAGTAAAATAATTATTGTAATGGTTGTAATTTCAGGAATTATTATACAATAATTTAATTTTTTATTTTCTAAGTTTTGTAATTACTTATCTATGATAGAATTTTTTAAAATAATTTTATAGTAATTATAAAAATGAATGTTATGTTTAGAAAATGTTGTATTGTAACCAAAAAGAAGAAGGCGCAAGAGATGAATCATGCCCTAACCTAACTAAAAAGGCTTCGAGGGACTGTTAGAACTCCCAAACTTCTAACAAAACACAATCACAAATACATTTCTCTCAGTGCCTGGTCTCTGAGCATTCCTACATTCTCCCATCAACAACCAACGCAGCATTCAACACACATAGATCGACAATCCAGAATGGCATGAACCCATGACTCACATCTCATATTTACAAAATAAGCCAAGAAAAGCCCAAGCTGCTTGACTCGAGTACACTTATGAAAGTTCAGACACTTATCGAGGTTCTGCCCCTACACATACACATCATCGTCTGCTTGGCCAAGTTGATGGCGCAGCGAAAAATTCTACCAACCAGCCAAGTCCTCACCAGAATGAAGCTTTACATACTCATTCTCACAGATAATTTGAGAACACTAGCTTTCTCACTATTGCCTGTTCCTCCCGAAATCTAACCAACAACAACAGTCCTAAGGAAAAATGTTCTCACTCCTTCCTCAGTACTCCCCATCTCCCACAGTCTATCAGAAGAATGCGCTTGTTTTCCAAGCCACCAAACTTCTCTTCCTTCGAATCTGTCACATCTAACCGTTCCCGTTCCTTTTTGCTTAGCTTTTCTCTCAAGCCTCATCCTCCTCAGCCACTTTCGGCTCATCAATGCAATTCCATGCCTCCTCATCATTCACGCCACCTTCATTCCTGTACAACCTCTCACACACCCTAAACACATACCATCCCATGCACATCCATGCAGCCGCCATGGAGAGTTATCTACCGCCAAAAATCAGGACGGCTAATTATACTCAAAGCAAATCTCAAGGTCCTGGTGTGTTCACAATGTGTGGCGACCTATTTTCGTGTTACATATGTAACCCCTCCGTTCTTAAAGAGTTGAGTCCCTCAACTTCATTCAGTCTGGTGGAATGTGATAGATCTGTAGATCGCAACGAGACCTTTCCCATTGGTGTCCATCAGCATCTTGGATGCTACACATTCAACAGCCTTCTTCAAAGTCAAGGTTTCCTTTCCCATCGATATGCCCAATGAACTGATATGGACCCTCCCAGCTTGTAGCCAATGCTCTTCTCTTTCCTGGTTTCTTCATTTTCACCATCGTCACCCCTGCAACCAAACGTTCAAATAGATGCTTACCTTTCTTGTTGGCATAAGTTCTCCTTTGCTACTTCTGTGCCTGCTCCACATTGAGTAAAACGTTTTCGCGGATGCTTGCAATGAGCTCCATTTTCTGCAGAAATTGTGCTGTAGCAACCTCCACATCCGCACCAACATCCGTCCCAGCCATCAGCACATGCAGGTAATTGTCTGCCCTAAGACGTGGTGTGCGACCAGTCAAAATCATGAAGGGTGAAAACTTTGTACTAGCATGTATCCCACATCGGTACCCAAACAAAATTTTAACTAGATATTCGTCCCAACAATCCACATTGCCTGGTGTTGCAACAAGTATAGTGATGCCATGCTTGATGGTCTTGATCATGCGCTCTGCCATCCCATTGCATTAAGGCCATTGAGGTGTAGTGTGTTGATGCTGTATTCCGTAGTTCTTGCACATTATCTCGAATTCTGCAGCCCATTCCCCACCATTGTCAGTGAGTACGAATTTGGGTACTCCATACTTGCAGATAATGTCGTCTTCCAAGAATCTGGATGTAATCTTAGCACTGTGATCAGCAACTGCCTTTGCCTCGCACCACTTGGAATAGTGGTCGATGGCCACCAAAATGTATTTGTTTTCTAGTTTCAAGTAATGGTCCTACAGTGTCCAATGCAACTCTGTGGAATAGGTCACAGATGGGAATGCTCTTCAATTGCTCATCCCCAGAGCGGATGCTACCCTCACTCCTGACCAGCTGGCATTGTTGGCAGCTTCTGACCACCGTCTTAATATCCTCAGTTCGATGATGCCAGAAGTACCTTCGACAAATCTCAGCCAACGTCCTCTGTTCTCCGACATGCCCCAAATCTTCATGCATTTGACTCACCATAGATAGCCTCTCCTCAAGCTTGGGCACAAGTAACCCCTTGAAATAGAGCTTCTGCTCCTTCCAGCAATAATTGTTCACCCTCTTTCTAACCCTTTTGCCTTCCTCAATGTCAATTGCATTGGACAACACACCTTCCTTCAATAATCCCAAACAAACTGCATCCTTCCAAATGTCAATGTGCCTCCCATCCATTCCCTGGTCTTCCTCATCATCAGATTCGGTGGGACTCAGCCCATGATCCCCAAACTTAGTTAGTTCCTGAGCTTCCAAAATCAGATCCAGTTACTCCCACTTGTCAAAGTACTGGGGTCTCCTTCTTTTCATCACCAGTCTCTCACCATCGTCCTGCATAAGTTTATCCCTATTCGCAGCTTCTGCTTTGCCTAAAACAACCTCCTCATGCTGCTCTTCTCCTGACACAACGTCAACTACGTACAGCTGATGGCTGCCGTCATACCTACAGTGGTTGATTCCGAAACAACAAGTATGGTGTTGTACCAACTCCCTATCCTTTCTCCGGATACCGAGCCAATTTGTTTCCTTGCTTGTCTGAATACAGAGAAACTCCTCATCTCCTCTAGATGCATTAGCTTGAGCACTTGCAATGTCTTATATCTCTTCACTGAAGTCATCATCATCTGCAGCTGGTCCAACTGGATTCCTATTCAAAGCATCGACATTGGTATGCCTGAGCCCTGGTCGGTGTATTATCTTGAAGCTAAAATCCTGCAACATGTCTACCCACCTTCCTCTCCTGCCATGCGCATCTGACACCGTTGCCAACCATTCAAGCGGCTTATGGTCTGTGCGTAGAACAAAATGATTCCTGTGTAAGTATTGCCTGAAATGCATGATGCCCCAGATTAGCGCGTAGCATTCCCCTTCCATGGGGTGGAACTTCCTCTGTGCTTCTGTTAGGCTTTTGCTAGCATACGTTATCACCTTCTCAAACCTTCCTTCCTTTTGTGATAATATAGCTCCAACACCCTTGGGCGACCAATCTATGTCCAGCCAGAATGTCCTTCTGAAGTCTAGTCTTGTGAGCACAGGCGTGTCCATTAGCGCTGCCTTTAACGCCTGGTATGCCTGTTAATAGCCCACATCCCACACAAATGCAACGTCTTCCCTTATCAACTCAAACAGAGGACCTGCCAATCTTGAGTAGCCTCGAATATACTTTCGGTAATAACCTATCAGACCTAAGAATGACCTGACACTTGTGACTGTCTTCGGTGTTGGGAAATGCAGAACTACTTCGATTTTTCCAGGATCTGGTCTGGTGCCTTCCTTGCTCACCACATGGCCCAAAAATGTGATGGATTTAGCGGCAAAGCAACATTTGTTTGGGTTTAGTTTAAGATTCACTTCCCTGAGTTTGCAGAGAACTACATTCAGATGCTGGAGATGCTCCCCCCAACTTTCGCTATGCACATTGAGGTCATCAACGAATACCTTCAGGAACTTGCTACCCAAGTCCTTAAAGACCTCTGACATAGTTCGTGTGAATGTACTCGTTGCATTCTTCAGTCCGAATGGCATAACCGTCCAATCATACAATCTAGTCTTAGTAATAAGAACGGTCTTCTTTGTGTCTTCAGGAACCATCCGAATTTGCCAAAAACCCGACTGCAGGTCTAGAGCAGTGAACTAGGATGAGTTTCCCAGCTGATCAATCACATCCTCCACGAATGGCATCGGAAATAAATCTCGACGCGTTTGTGTGTTGAGTGGCCGATAATCTCCACAGAAACATTTGCTCCCATCTTTCTTCACTAGCAGTGTCATCCGACAAGCATACTCGGAGCTGCTGGGTCTCATTTTATCCAAATCAACGAGGACATCTATTTGCCTTTTCACTTCAACTTCCTCCCAGTAAGATAATCGACCAGGAGATGCTTTGCAAGGTGGAAATCCTTACGTGTCTATACAATGCTCCCCGATGGTGCAACATCCTAACTTTCCCTTGTTCCAAGCAAAGACATTTTGGTATTGTTCCAGAATTCCCCAAATTTGTCGCTGTCCTTGATCATCCAATCCTGTGTCGATCTTGATTCGTTGGCAGATCTCCCTCCACCTATTGACCATCTCCTGTTGACTGGAAGATGCCAATTGCTCAACGGGTTTGCCATCAGGGTCACCATCTTTCACCTAGATAGTCTACAACAACACTAGAATCGAAGGATTGTGGGCTGGGCTGGGTTGCAGCAGCAATGGGACAAGTGAATCTTGTGTGGACTCATATATCGCATGTCTGCTCTGCTCTGCATCCGACACCCACTGAATCCAATCAGCATAATCGTCAAAGTCAATGACTTCTTCCTTCAAGATATCATCCGCCTGCTCCTGGATTATCAGTTGCAGAATCTCTTGAGGTCCTTCTGACTCCACCAGCTCCTCCAATGTAGTATCTCCGAATTCATTCTCACAATCAATTTGCTGCAATTAATTGGACTTTGGATTATTACGTTCACTGTCATCAATATCCTCATCTGAGGTCGATGTGGACAATCCATCTTTCTTAGTCATGATCGCATGATCGTGGTCTGATGTCCAGTTAGCATCGCCATCGTTGTGTGTTCCCTTCCTGATGGATGGGGTATCTTGTATTTGAGATTCTGAATTCACTCTCTGCAGCAAATTCACCATTGTCAAGGGTAACACCTCCACATCAGCCCCCGGTCCCTTTCTTACTTGTATCAAACCTCGCTCCACATCTACGATGGCTCCGATCTTCATCAAGAAATCCAATCCTAATAGCACATTGTAACTGTCTGTGTCCACCACCATAAAGGTCATGGTACACTGAACTCCACCAACAACTACGGGTACTTCATCGATCCGACCTAGTGCCTGAGTGACGACTCCTGATGCAGTTTTATAGGTCTCGGATCCAACTATCAGATGCATCATCCCCAACTCCCTAACTACAGCAGCAGCCATGACATATATGGATGCCCATGTATCCACAAGTCCTTCTATCACGCATCTATTTATCTCTACCGGCAAATGGAGGGTCTTGCTCCTATTCGTTTTGTTAA
>Ga0116231_10008487_pt1 | contig 18008 bp, 6 predicted proteins | sample S1TSphgellanicum_2_FD_89695 | JGI IMG/M metagenome (GOLD analysis project Ga0116231, IMG submission 89695) | Host-associated microbial communities from peat moss isolated from Minnesota, USA - S1T2_Fd - Sphagnum magellanicum MG | ecosystem: Host-associated > Plants > Peat moss > Unclassified...
TATACCCATATTGCAAAGTAAGAGCCAAGGTTGTTAAAACCAATGTGACGTGCCATTTTTGCGTCCGTTGTCATGTCATTGTCAGTTTGTTGGGTCAAACTAACATTGACCAAATGTTTTTAGAATAAAAATATAATTATAATTTTTGTACATATAAGTTTAATTATTAATTAATTTAATCATTATTTATAAATATATATACTAATTCTTCAATGAATCATTTTGCAACCAGATTTTGGTTGTTGGACATTGATTGGGTTGTGGACCAATTGTGATTAAAAATGGTGATTGAAATGAGGTTGCCATTTTTCAATGGTCCTAATTTTTTCTTAATTTTTAATTTTACACTTGTGACCAAATTTAGGTCGCCTAATTATGACCAAGGTGTGGACTAGTTGACAAAAAAATCTTGGTTGTTGAGATGGCAACAAAAATTAAGTCCCCAATTTTTTATGATCATGATTTCTTTTCAATTTTTTTTTCTCATCAACAACTGGATTAGGTTGCCAAATAGGGTGTGGACAGGTCAACCAACACATCTTAACCATTAATATGGCACTTGAAATCTAATCACCACTTTTTAATAATTTTAATAATTTTCAATTTTTTCCTACACTAGCGATTGGATTTAGGTTGTGGGACTGTGACATGGGTGTGGACTAGTTGACCAAAAAACCCCAGCCTTTAAGATGGCGACTAAAATTAGGTTGCCATTTTTTAATGGTCTAGATTTTTTTTCAATTTATTTTTAGATAAGCAATTGGATGTAGGTCCTCATATTACAACTAAGATGTGGACATGTCATCCAAAAAATCCTAACCATTGAGATGGTGATTGAAATCAAATCACCAATTTTTAACAATTTAGATTTTTTTCAATTTTTTTCCCACATTGGTGATTGAATATTAGTCATTGGACTACAACTAATGTGTGGATTGGTCGACCAAAATTCCTAGCCATTAAGATGGTAGGACTAGATTTACGCATTTAGCCTGTTGGATATTAGTAAAACCCCCCTTTTGTAACCAAAAGTTTTCAACTACATGACATTTGTAATTACGTTTTAATTGGATTTTTTAAATTTTAAAAATAAATTTATGGCACTTACCAATTGAGTTGACTTGTCTATTATATTGGTATATAATATTTCAAAAGCATTTTTCAACTAGGTGGTCATTTGCCAAATATTCCCAACATCAACAATGTCTCCAAGTTGAACATTCAACTATGTTGGTAAACAATGTGAAACATCTTTTAGTAATTAGATCCGACAAAACATGTGTGGGGATTACCATCTAGTGAATAAATGGACCCGTTTGGACAAATATGCCATGCCGCTACTATAGGAGATTTTTTATGGCCTTGGTTAAGCCAAGATTTTCAATACTTTGGATTGAAATATGGTTACCATCAATTGCCATTGAGGGAGGGTGATAAGGTCAAAACAACATTTTGGGGAATCAATCATCATAGGAAGGATTGTTTGTATATATAAATGGAAGTTTTTGCCATTTTGTTTGAAGAACGCCTTTGTAAAGTTTAAAAGGGTCATGGATAAAAAATGTTGACATGTCTTGGTTTTTCCAAGTCCTATGTTGATAAAATCATTGTTTTTAGCCTAACCCTAGGATGTCACACACATCATTTGTAGGAGGTGCTTGGAAGATTTAAAGAACATAACCTTAAGTTTCATTTACAAAATTGTCAATTCTTTCATATTCAAGTGAAGTATCTAGGTCATATGATTTATGGAAGTGGATTAAAGGTTCGAAAGGTCAAGGTTAAGGCTATTTCACAAGTTCCCTAACCTACAGATGTCAATTGGTTATGAACTTTTCTAGGCTTGTGTAACTACAATCAAAAGTTTGTGAAAGGTTTTAGTAGCATAGCCAAACCTATGATGCAACCAACATAAATTGATTAGGAATTCATTTGGGTTGAAACACAAAAGCAAAATTTTCAAGAATTGAAAGCCATCCAGGGACAACCATTTCAATTACACATTAATTAAAATAGTTTAAGGTTGGTGGTTATACTCACCCAACTTGATGATGATGGTTGAAATGTGGTGGCATATGCCAATCGGTTCAATAATAAGACAAAGGCCAAATACAACTCATGTGAAGGAGAGTGATTTGCAATTGTTTGGGATGTGTGATCATTTAGATGTTATCTTTATGGTAGCCCAATTATTTTGGTTACTAATCACCAATTATTCAAATTTTTGGAGTTAGATTAGTTCATGGGAAAGTTAACTAGGTAATATTGAAAGAAATTCGAAAATTAGTGACTGAATTTGTGATTCATTTGTAATCATAATGGACACATGCAATTATGAATAAATTAGTTGCCTTATATAAATGCCATAAGATAGTTGCAAAAGACATGACATTGCCATGAAGTTGAAAGTGCAGTCACAAATTTTATGACTAGGCCAAAAAATTTCATTTATTGCCATGGATGATCCTTAGTATGATGTGAAACCCCATTTTGTAACTGCATTTGTGACTACATTTGAGATAGTCACATGTTACCAAATGTCCCATTGATGGGTGGTTTGGAGTTAACCATGTGTTAGTTTAAAGAACCAACGGCCATAAAACATGTGGCAATTTTCCATTTGTTCAAGAAAGATATAATATGATAATAATAATTAATTATTAGAATTATAATAACTAAATATTGTATTAAAATAATTAAAATTTTAATGATAAAAATCAAATATCTAGTACTTATCTAATTTATTACCTATTACCTAGCATAATTAATAAATATAAAAACATGATCACATATCCACACAATAAAATAATGAACTTACCTACTACCTATCCTATTTACTACCTACTTCCAAGTCTACTAATTAATTAATGACCTAGCCTACCAACTACTTACCTAGCTTACATAGCTTAACTAGGTTTAACCTTCATAGCCTAACCTATTAGCTATGCTCAATAAACTAGCCTATTACTACCTATAGATAATTTAGGCCAATTAATTAAGTATAAAAGCTAGGCTATTAATGTACGTAGGCTTGCCTAATTTAATTTAACCTATTAAGCTTACCTAACTTAATTTACCTACTAGGTTACAATAACCTTTTTTAGCAACCTATTAGTCAATAAATTAATTTGTACATTTGGAATTGAAATATCAAAAATTCCACATGTCATTAAGTCATTTAATTACACAATGCCAAAATGTGATTTTTATGATTAGGACATCTTGTGACTAATGTTCAAACATAGTTATGTAGTCATAGGTGGCCTTTAGTCATTACCATCTTAATAAATATGGTCAAAATTATAACTACATCATTATACGTACAGTTATAATTAATTATGACAAAAATATGACTACACAATTGGTGTATTCATATTGAAACAATATTTGATTTTGAAATAGTATAACCAAATTCAATTTAGTTTCAAATGGACCAACAAATGTTTAAGTAGTCTAATTTAATTTACCATAACTTAGATTGACCTACTTTAACATAATTTAATATAATTTAATATAATTTAAATTAAATAACATAATTTAATCTAATTTAGCCTAATGTAACCTTATTAAACAATTTAATATAATTTAAATTATTTTTTTCATATTTATCCTATTTATAACCTAAAAAATAATTTAGTTTACTTTAGTTTAGTCAATTTTAGCTAGTTAAAAAAAAACTAAATTAACCAAATTAAAGAAAAATAAACCCAAATAAAACCAAATTTAGCCTATGTGGTTTTGTTTAACCATGTTTTGCCAAGTCTATTCATGTTTAACATAAGTAACCATGTTTAACCAAATTGAACATCAATATCTTATTTTAGCTTAATATACAAAATTTGCCAAATTTAGCTAGGTTTAATTTTTAAATAGTCATGTTTAAGCAAATATAGGTTCAATATTTTAATTTAATCCACTTTTCCAAATTTTGTCCAGTTTAGCCAATTTAAAACTAGGGAACCATGTTTAACCAAGTTTAATCAAAATTTGCCTTGATATTTTAATTTAGTTTAAGTTATCTAAGTTTAACCATTTTTTTACCAAGTTTAACTTCAATACCTTAATTTAGCCCAATTTATTTAAGTTTTGCCAAGTTTAACCAAATTTAACATAAATAACCATGTTTAACCACAATACCCTAATTTACCTTAATTTATCCAAGTTTTGCCAAGTTTAATTAAATTTAACCTAAGTAACCATGTTTAACCAAATTTTGTCAAGTTTTGCCTCAATGCTGTAATTTAGCCTAATTTATCCAAATTTTGCTAAGTTCAGTTAAATTTAACCTAAATAACCATGTTTAGCCAAAATTTGCTTCAATACCTTTGTGTGGCTAAATTTATTTACATTTTGCCAAATGTAATTAGGTTTAAACTAAGTAACCAAGTTTTGTTAAATTTTCCCAAGTTTAACCAAAATTAACCTAAATAGCCATGTTTAGCCAAATTTTGCCAAGTTTAACATCAATATTTTAATTTTGCTTAATTTATTTAATTTCTACCAAGTTTTGCCAAATTTAACCAAATTTAACCGAAATAGTCAAGATTTGCCAAGTTTAACCAAATTTAACCTAAATAGTCAAGTTTTGCCAAGTTTAACTAAATTTAACCAAAATAGCCATGTTTAACCAAGTTTTGTCAAGTCTAACCAAGTTTAACATAAATAACTACATTTAGTCAAATTTTGCTAAGTTTTGTCAAGTCTAACCAAACTTAACCAAAATAGTGGTGTTTAGCCAAATTTTGTTAAGTTTTGCTAATTCTAACCAAGTGTAACCAAAATAGGGCTCCATGTTTAACCAAGTTTTGTTAAATTTTGCCAAGTTTAACCAAACTTCACCAAAATAATGATGTTTAACCAAATTTTGTTAAGTTTTGCCAATTCTAACCAAGTTTAACCAAAATAGGGTTCTATGTTTAGCCAAATTTTGCTAAGTTTTGCCAAGTTTAACCAAGCTTAACCAAAATAGCCATGTTTAACCAAGTTTTGTTAAATTTGGCTAAGTTTTGCATAATTTTACCAAGTTCAATATAAATAGGCATGTTTTGCCAAAATTTTGCCAAATTTAGCCAAGTTTATTTTAAATAATTATGTTTAGTCAAGTTTTACCAAGTTTTGCCTCAATGCCCTAGTTTAGCCAAATTTATCTAATTTTTGCCAAATTTATCCTTAATACCCTAATTTAGCCAAATTTATCTAAGTTTTGCCACCAACTCTAGGGTTTTTGGAGTAGGCCTATTTTTGCATGATGGTAGTAGGGTCACAAATTGTAATAGTCGACCCCTCAATCACCTTTGTTTTCCTTAGGATAATATTTAATTTCACTATAAATTAGGCTACATATAAATATGTATGGCATGGAACAGGACATGAATCCATGGGCTTCCAAAAATACCACACTGGAGAAAAACAAAACAAAATCTAACAGACTAATTAACCTAGACTTTCTGACATCTCTTGTTGGCCTCGCCTACCAAGGCAAGGATATTGTGTCTAGATTCATTACAGAGTATAGTAGCTTAAGGGATTTTGGTCCCTAGGTAATAATAGGTCTATTTTTATATGAGGATTTTTGAAAGATGATATTTTGGCTTGTGTTGAAACTTGAGATTAGTTATAATAGAGTTATAATACACTGAAGGATTTTGGTTTCTTTTAGAGGATTTTATTTTTGGAAGATTATATTTTTGCATGGTGAAATATTTGAGTTTCCATAATTCTTCTTTTGCATTGAGATACTTTTAAATGTAAATGGCAAGGCCACAGTGTGACACACCCCTTGTTTTTATTTTTGTATGAATCTCATTGGTTTGTTTCCCAGATCTTTTCCAGCCAACTGGGACCGGCTGTTTCAAGGGGCCCACCCTACGATTCTTTCGCCAAATTAGTCTACTATTGAGCGTCATTCCCCTTTACCCCCCCCAAATTAAAAGGCTACCGCACCACCTGCTACCATTATTATGACGGGTGGGTGGGTGGGTGACTAATCACTCGTCTAGTGGGTTCTGAGTATCATCAACCATGGCCGTAAAGGTCCGTACCTGCCAAATACGGGGCAGGTTTTCAGGAACTCTTAATTAAATGGCAGAATCGGCAGCCCGGGCTGACCTAATCAATTTTCCTACCTACCACAATTACCTACCTGCCAGACATAGTTTCCAACAAGTATCCTACTTTACAATCTACCTAAGGACCTATATTATAAGGGACCTCCAAAGAATGGCAGCAAATTCAGCCGCTCTGCTGCACCCTACCTACATTTCTGTGTAGGGTAAGGACCAAAAATGGGGCTGTTTCAAATCATGGGCCTTATGCAAGATAGAGCATGGGATACAAATTCCCAAAACAGCCTCATCCCAAGTTCATTTACCTCACGTGAAGAACTTGAAAATTTTGTGCTTTTAAAAATGGATGGGAGTGATTTGGTTTTGAGAGGAGAGCATGGCACATGGCTCCTCATTCATAAAGGTGGCATCATCAAGAATAATATTTACTGAGATTTTAAGGTGCCCTCCACATACACTTGGACAAAATTTCAAGTGTATTTGGAGGGCACCTCATCTCTGTAAATATCCCTCTGTAGAAATAGGAGTGATCTTATGCCTACTCCTTAATAGGTGTAAGAACCCTCCCACTCCTTTTGAGTTTAGTGTGTAAGGACTCGCACCATTCTACACCTTGTGCTTTACCTATGTTTAGGTTTGTATGAGGTTCCCCTCATGGTTTCTGATGGGTGAAGCTTGTGGGTGCGCGACATTTTCAAACTATCACGCACCCACGGTCTCGGCCACCGCCTCATCCTTAGCCCCTTATTTCTCCCCCTCCCCCCCCATCCTACCCTCAGGCTTTACCCAACACCTAACTATTTGTAATCCTGTGAAGGGCCCTCTGCAACCAGATGTTGCTCCGTTGGGGTAGGGCCAGCCTCGTCCTGCCAGGACCTAGACATCCTTAACCTAGCAGAACTGGGCCCCTAGGGCCCCTTGTATAGTACATTAAAGCAAGGGATCTTTACTGAGACTCCTTTGCTTGAGTTATTGGCAGGTAGAATCTGCACTTTTCTGCTAATTCTGCACGTATAGCTTTACCGATTAAAAGCAGAGAATAGCCGGATTCTGCAGGTGTTCCCTGGCCAATTCTGCAAGGTACAACTTCATTGGGGCCACCACCTTGGTAAGGGCACACCTGGCAGAATAGGCTCTAGAGGGCCCATTTTTTAGGACATAACTGGTTTGGGTATACTATTTATTAAGGCACTTTTTTCAGCCCTTTTTCCGTAGGTGGGACAACCAGCCACCTACTAATTCCCAATTCAGTGCAGCCAGTTTCACGTGTAACCTCAATCGGGGTTGCAGAATGTGCATGAAATGTGAATCAACGGTCTGGAAAACCAGTTATGCTTTGGAACAGGCCGTGCCAGAACCTGTTTCCACCCAACGAAACAATGGCTCACCGTACCATGCGCACCACGATTCTAGGTGGAAGGGACCCTCCAGGCAGGCCCATTCCAAAGTACATAAAGGCACAGCCAGGAAGGCAATTCCACCCTTCTCTCGTTCACGGAAAAAAAGGGGTGGAAAAGGGCAGCAGCAAAGATTAAATAGAAAGACTATAAGTAGCACAAGCAAGTGAACTGTATGTGTACTACAATTCAGAATCACACTTTTAGGGTATAATTGCACACGCCATTATTGTGCAAATTCTACCTTTTTTCTTGTGGAGGGGTTCTTTTTGACAGAATCCATGTTATTGATGACAATACTGAAGTAGAACGAGAGGAAATGGAAGAGCTGAGAGGGCAATGATGATGTAAACCTGCCAAACGTTATTGCAAGAAAATTCCAATACAACAACAAGAGGTGTGTCACACTGTGACCTTGCCATTTACATTAAAAAATATCTTAATGCAAAAGAAAAATTATGGAAACTCAAATATTTCATCATGTAAAAATAAAAATCTGCAAAAATTCCTTTAAACGAAACCAAAATCCTTCAATATATTATAACTCTAGAACTAATTTCAAGTTCAACACAAGCCAAAATATCATCTTTCAAAAATCCTTTAAAAATAGACCTATTACCTAGGGGTTAAATTCCTTTAAGCTAATAAACATTTTCAACACTATCTTGCATAAGGTCATTTTTCAATAACTTGGGCCCCCCAGTTGTCTCAGCTTTTTTCTTTTCTTTGTTCTTTTTATGACTTTTAAGTTTTTTTGTATTTCAATCATCGTTATTCTTCAAGGGCTTTGTAGGTCATTTTTTCTTTGTGGGCACATGATAGGGCAACTTGTTAGTAGGGCCTTTCTTTGCCCTTGTTCATTTTCACGCTTTATGTCGTTTTGCAAAGGTTTTTCCTTTGTGTCTCTTCCTTTTTCTAGTTGATGACACCCATATTCTTGGCCATGTCCATGTCATCTTTCTCATCTTTTATCATTTTGCTTCTCAATTGTCTTATGTTAAATTGTTTGTTCAACTTCGCAAGTGTTTGGCTTGGGCTTCGTTTGGCTTACCTCTTGGGTTTGTCTCCCTCGTTGAATACTATTGTTTCCAAGGTGGCATCAAGATCCTTGATGTCCTTTTTGGCTCTGTTTTTTTCATCTCTTCTTTTTTTGTGGAGGCTTTATGCAAAGATTTTCAATATGGAGACATGATCTCGAGATTAAGGGATGTCCTTGTGGCTTTTGGTATCTTCTTTCGATGTTTTACCCATATGCCTTCCTTTTTGCTTTGTTGTTTCCCCCCTTCCAAGTTTTCAAAATCAACTTGTTTTTTAGTCCACATTGATTGGAGATTTTGGGAGGCTTTTGGGTTCAAGCTCATTACAATGCCCTAAGGCCTTTCTTGTCCATTAGTAGGTGGTTTTTCCCATTTTTAGTGGGGGCATAAAGTCATTGCTTCGACTGCCTATACGGGGAGTTGGGCCTTAGTGTCACTCAAGATCTTCTCATAATAAGCAAAATAGTGTCACACAACAAAACGCAGGGTTGTTACATTCACCAAATTAATTGAAAAGAAGATGGAATGGAAATGAGGGAGAAAAACCAACTTTGGTTTGCTAGCTTTGTTTCTTATTGCACTTTTTGCACGTTGGTTGATTGTCGTTAATATAACGACCTACCCAAATACAACAACAAAACCAGTGTGATCACTAGTCCTGTCGCCACTTGCATCGACATCTAAACCATTCGTGTGGTGGCCATGTTTTCTATTGCTTGCTTGTGGCTGTTGCTTTGTTCAAAAGTGAACTTGTTTCGTTTTTCACAATCGCGTCACGTCTAGGTGATCTTGGTGCTTTCTTTCCCTTGCCTTGTTGTTCTTACAAGATTTTGAGATTTTTTCTATAGCTGTCAGCACTTGGGCACACTTTCATGATTTGCTTCTTCCTCTACTGTTTGTTTCTTCTTGGATGTTTGCAATTTCCCCAGATCATGGGATGCATCCATGTGCTCCTTTGTAATCATTTTTTTTTTTTTCGTCGCATGTTGGAAAGCTTTTATGCTATCGAAGGTTTCCAATATTTTTCTACAAGATGCAACAAAAATAGGGTTATACTTGATAACTGTCTTTGGAAAGGGAATCAAATTTCATTTGAGCTTTTTTGTTTTCTACTTCTTGGCATTTGGAACTTGTAGGGACACAACTCATGTGCAAATTTTTGACAAGAGTAGCCATGATTAACCAAAAGGGAATGACATTAAGGAAACATGTGATTTAGAGAAGAAAATGCAGTGGAAGCTTGGTGAGACATAAGTTAAATTAGAGTGTTTTGATTAGAGGTTTCTTCAACCTAACAACACTGTTTATTTGATAATGCTGTTGAATGTACATATTAAAAAACAAACATAATTCAAGGCCAAATTGTTAAAAATTGATTGTAGATCGATGAAAGAATAGGGATGAGAAAAAACATAGATTTACAATGAGCTTGCCACCCAATTTTAAGATCACACAAGTTGTTATAAATTTTATAATCCACTCAAGCTTTGGCGTATTCGCACGGGGTGAACATCCTAGATGCAAATGTGACCTTGTTCCCTAGGTTCATTTTACACTAGGAGTCAGGGCCAATGTTCAACCCAAATCCAACATTCTTATTGGTGCAAAAATTGAAATCAGCCCCAAGGGCTTTACACTTGGAGTCAAGGCTAAAATAGAAAAAAAAAATTTCAATTTTCCCCAAGTATTAATGAATGTTGAGCTTTATGGCCTTGAATTGGCCCGAGGCCAATAAAAAGATACCATCAAATTTGGGAGGCCAATTTGCAACCCTTGGGGCCAATCTTCTAGCATTTATTAATAACTTAATTTGCAACCCTTGGGGCCAATGTTCTAACATTTATTAATAACTTGAGGTCAATTTGCAACCCAAAAGTGCTCAAAGTTGGCGCCAATTTTTTTGGCCCTAACTCCTAGTGTTAAGTGGGCCTTATTATTATACAAATGTATGCACAAGGTCATCAATCCATGGAGGTCTTACCTCTATCTAATTGAGGCGAATATCACATGTAATGAATTACTTAATGACACGTTCCCAAGTCCCTAGTTAGCCCGAAGTTGGGCCTAACTTACTCAAATTGCGAAATTGTAAGGAACTCGGGGCACGCTCCCAGCTCTCAGCACTATAAGGGGTAGAGGGGCGTGCTGAAGCTTTGGGATGGGATTAAGAAGAGTGACAAGTTTTACTTACTTACTCGAACTTGCATCAAACCAACTAACAAGTTGGTTAGGTCATTTTCTGGAGCACCTTTGGTGCTAGGACAAGCCACGGGCAACTCTGGACTCATAAGACTCACAGCGGCCCGGACTCAGGGGAAGCCACCACCTTCCCCCATATAGTATACTTTGTGCCTCTCCACGGCACCCACATCCAAATGACTTTTTGTCCTGGGACTCCCAAGGAAGAGTCCCGAAATTGTCCCGGTTTGGACTCCCAGGAGTTTGCGAAATCATAATTCTTTGTTCAGACCTACGATTGGGATGAGGTCTAAAGCAAACTTGTAGCTCTCTTCAAGAGCTTTCCAAAGGTGTGTCGCACTCCACCCACACGCAATGGGGTCGGGTCGATTCCTGACTTTTAGTGGTCGAGAGTCAAATTGCCAATTTGATTTTCGACCTTTCTTTTTGCCATAACTTGTGTTACAATTGTCCAAATGGCCCATGTGAGCTCATTTTCAACATCTAAACTTCGATAGCTTTCCAATGATATAAAAAACACCCCAATGCAAGGTGTTTTGACCCCTGTAATCGAACTTTGAATATTCGGGAGTCTCGAAGGACTCCCAAGTCCCCATTTCGGGAGTGTGAGTTTCATCCTCACACTCTCTCAAAATAGGGCTGCAACACTTAATTAATCTTAACTCAAGTTTTTCATAATTTCAAAAATTAAATGCATAAAACATAAATATTTAAAGTTTTAAATAACTTGGTAAAAGTAACCTATTAAGATGTTGACATATCACTAGTAGAAAAATTGTCTTTTGTAACTTGTCTTATGCAACTCCAAAATAGTTGCATGCGAGATTTTTTAGTTGCATAAGACAAGTTGTAAAAGATAATTTTTCTACTAGTGTATAGCACAGAAGATGACACTTGAAGTTTCAGGAACAAAACTTAAACAAGAAGAATTGAATGACAAATGAAAAATCAATAATTAAAACCAAACAATAAACTAATATTTTTCAAGGCTCATTGGCACGTGAAGAATGAACAATAAAAAAAATCAAACAAGGAATAAAGAATTCCAAAGTTGAATGACAAAGTGCAAGAATCTTGTAAACAAACTTTAAATTGATTCATGAAACTATAGTTGACTTCCAAAAGTATTTCTAAAAAAATATGAACAATTATAAATTACATTTAACATAATATTCTTTAATAAGTTTCAAGATCAAGTTTTTATTTGCTTCATTTGAACAATTTTGAAAAAGAAAAAAGTTCTCAAAGTTTGGATTTTTAAATGATTTTTCATCAAACATGATTAAAAAATGTTGAACATCTTTCATCAACAAGTGGTTTATGTGGTTTGATGGCAAAGATGTTGGCATGCTTAAGTTTTTTTTCATTTTAAAAAAAATGATGTGCAAAAATATATAAAGTGCAACTTATTGGAAACAAATTAATTCATAATTAACATAAATATAAATGCATTTCTTAGCTTTTTTTCAATTTTGTGACGTAGTTGGGTTGAAAATCATTTGCAAGTGGGCTTAGCCAAATTTGGTTAATAGGTCAAACTCATTAAAAAGAGAGGTAAATTTTTTTGGGATTTCTCATATGTTGTGATGACAAGAGAAATCATAATGTCCAAATGTGTTTTTTGCCTCCAAATCTAGAAAATTTGGGCAAAATTTTCCCTATTTGTTTTAAAGGCCCTTCCCAATCCTTATTTTTTTGTTGCCAAGTGATGAAAATTCATCACAAATAAAACACTAGTGCTTAGAATTGGGTTATGAGAATGTATTTAAAATATTTTTATTTAAAAATATTAAAAAATTCTATTATTCCATAACATACCCAAAAAACTCCTTTATTTTTGTGTTCAATAAGAAAATGCAAAGAATAAATTCCCATATATGTATATATCACTTTTTAAAAATACATTAACATTACAACATGTGGTTGTGATTCAAAGACATAATTTTCTTTTGGAATTCCATGAAATAATTTCAGAAATTTCTCCCACAAGTATTTTCACAAAATATCAACAAATTAACATGCCCAAAGTTTCTCATCACTTCCTACAAATAGTTACAACTACACATTGATTCCTAGTTTGATTCAATTGCATTCAACAATTTAACCAAATATTTCACAAGTTAGTTTTAGTAGTAAGTACATATGCATGGTGTTCCATGGTCTTAAATGAATCCTTTGCCTTTAAAAAAGGATAAAACATGAACACATAGACTAGATGTGAAGGGAGATGAGCACAACCATGTCCAAACGATTCAACAAATGTGTAAAACTCATAGCAGGGTAAATATTTCATTTAATGTACATTCTAAAATGGTGGTGTGTGTATGAAATGTTTGTGGAATCTAGATAAAGGAGCCCATTAACTATAACATTTTTGACATCCTATGTTAATGAAACATCAAAAGTTAGATTGTCTTATGCATTGCACTTGCAAGGAGATGGTAAAAAATGATTTTATGTATTTGTTAGGCCCTACTCCTAGAGGGGGAGAGATTATTACTTCTAACAAACTAACATTAGTCAAAATTGTGACTTTAAATTGCCATGTTCAAATGTGACATTATTCTATAAAAAATTGTTGCATTCACATTGGGGGATTTTTTTGTTAGATTTTATGATTAGTTTAATTTGAAGATTGTAAAGGGGTGGTGGCTAGTTTTTTTTGTTGTTTCTTAAATCATATTTGTGTTGATGTGTTCTCATTTTTTGGGCTGTTCACATTTTTTCTTGAGCCCAACAATCTGAATTTCAAACTTGAAACTTTTTTTTATTGTATGGTGGGGATTTACCATCAATTTTATTGTAACAAGCTCATTGTTGGAAGTAGAATGCATTCATACTTGTTGCTTTGAGTTTTATTTTTAATGAACATTTAACATCAACATTCTATTTAAGTCCTATTGCCAACATCGTTGAATGAATAATTGTTCAAGCTTGCAAGGAGAAGGGGAGTGTGTAGACTAATAGCTCCAAAGTTGTATGGAACAACAATCTTAAAGCATTCAAGTTTGCAATCAAATTGAATTAGTTTTGCTAGTGCAAGTTTGCACTGTAGCAAATCTGGACTCAACCATAGAACTTGAAGAACACAAAAGAAAATTTGATAATTCAATTCCAAGATTTCCTTGAGAAGGGAGTTTTGCTTAGAAAGGGGATATTGTGTTACCCATTTTCCTACACATGTATAAGTTTCTACCTAAATACTTAAACATTTGCTAGCTCCAACATAAGTAACATTTACCATTTTTCCCATCCAATTTATTTCCAAGTGGAAGAGTGAGGCTTTTTCCACCAAAATTTTAAACTTTATTCATGAAAAGTTTACCAAAGGTGTAATAACTTGTACACAATTATCCCCTTCAACAATAGTTGTAGGTTTCAATTTATTAATAGTTAGTCAATGGATAGTTGATAGTGAAATAGGTTCATATGGCTAACCCAATCATTGTAATGAATCCTCCAAATGACAATATGCCATTACATTGATCTAGGCATTGCAAAAAATCTTGAATTAAAGAACATTTCTTTTGAATTTTGTTCCAAGAATGTTTTCCCTTTTTAACAACTAGTCATTAGTTATCATGAGCCTTTCTTTTGGTTACAATAGGACCTCATTAAGTGCATGAATAATTATCCTTTGGGTGGATAGTATTGCCTATAATTTCACCTATAAACATCTATTTGGAAATATTACAAAATTGACTTTCATTTTCCATTGGCACAAAAATTTCAAGTAAAACATGCAAGTATCAAGTGAATGTTACTAATGATCTAACACAAACAATCCAATGTAAGAATGATATTTTTCATGATTAGATACATATCTCTATCAAATTATTGGAAAATAGTACTATAATTAGGTTTGGAAAATGCATTCCTCACTTAGTTGAACCCTTTATTTTCAATAGAATCAACAAATTTTGAAGTCTCATGGCCACCATGTGAGGTCCGAAGAATGATAGTGTTTTCCTTGGCACAATGCTTGTGATAACAATTATAAACAATAATACAGTTCAAAATACATCATTGTAGCTTACATTAAATACATAATTTTTGGTCAAAATTAATATAGTTTATTGTATTGCCAAGGATTATGAACTTGATATTGAAGCAAGGCATTTTAAAGATGTGTCATTGATGTTTTTGGGGAATAAACACAAATTTCTAAGAATTTTGGTATTTAAATATAATTGCCTAAAATCACCTAAGTAGAGGAAGCAAATTCACCTTGTTTGTAAGAATTGCTCCCCAATCACTAGGTGGGAGGTTGCTTTGATTGCAACAATATGGGTGACATTTTCGACATGACAACCCAATGAAAGGTGTATTGATGTGGACCACATCTCCACCAAATTTTTACATTATATAAGTCATTTTATTAATCATAAAGTAAAACATTTTTTATTTATATGTGAAGGGTATGGTGTATGGTGTCCAATAAAAATAAATGTAATGAACTTACTTTAGTTAAAGTGCATGATTAATTTGAAAATTGAATATATTACATAAAAGGTCATGACTTTTGCTATGAAGCTCCTTGCATGTCTATAAAAAAAAATTCAAAATTTGTCCATGTATATTTAGTCACTTCCATTAACAAAATGTCCTTTCACTATTAGGAAATGCATCCTAGTTCACTTTGGGTTTCACTAGATTTTTGAGTGAATTTGAACATTTTTACTTAGTGAAATTGTTTAACCCCCTAGTGAATGGGGATTAGTTGCTACGGACAATGACTTGTTTCACGAATTCCTAATGAAACAAGGTTCCTTTCAAGTGAAATACAAATTTACCAAACCATTCATTTGCTAGTTAACTAACTAACCAGTATGGAAATTAATTAAATTTTAATTATTTAATATAAAATATTATTGATAAATTCGTGATTTTTAAAGCCTATTATTTATTGACACGTGTCACTACCTACGCTAGGTTAAAAACCTAACCTAAGTAGGTAGGTAGGCCACGTAATCAACCTAAGCACCTACCTTAAGAATTTGATAAGTGAATATTTGGTCAACATACCATTGTTGTAATCAACCTAAGCACCTAGCTTAAGAATTCGATAAGTGAATATTCGGTCAACATACCATTGTTGACCACACACAACACCACCCATGAGATTTGTTCCTTTGACCTTTGGAATGGGGGCAAACACCTTTACCTTCAAGCCACCCCACTTGTCGTAATAATATGTTACATTACATTATATTTATCAAATGTTTCATTTTAAACATTACAAAAACATAAACTTTGAAAATTCATATCTTATTGAAATTTTGCTCAAATGAAATGATTCGAGGTTACTTTTTAATTTTTTTTAATAATGTACATAATTAGATTTATTTCCTTTGAAAGTTTAAAATCATTTGAACAAAAAATAAAATAAAATCATTATTCAATAACATTTCAATGACCATTCTTTTGAAAAGAAAAAATTTAATAAATGGATTTTTTTTTGTTAATATAATAATACTACCTATGTTAAACTACTTTCAATTATTATATGATTATTTTTCATTAATTTAAGTTATTTCACCCTACATTATTTACAGATATTTATGGCTATTCTCAATTACCTTTGGTTATTTTTGGTTATTTCACCCTAGGCTACTTTTGGTTATTCTAAGTTATTTTTGGTTATTTTAACTTATTTCACCTTAGGTTATTTTCAACTATTGTAAGTTTTTTTGGCTATTCTATGTTCTTTTTGGCTATTATAGATTATTTCAATTTAGACTACTTGCAGTTATTATAAATTATTTTTGGCTATTTTAACTTATTTCACCTTAGGCTATTTTCAGCTATTGTAAGTTTTATTATTATTATTATTTTAAAAAAAAATAATAATTTATGTTATTTTTGGCTATTATAAATTATTTCAATTTAGACTACTTGTAGCTATTATCGGTTACTTTTGTTTATTAAAAATGATTTCACCTTAATTTATTTTTGTTTATTATAAATTATTTCACCTTAAATTATTTTTGGCAATCCTAAGCAATTATAATATATGGCTATTGGTTGTTCTTTTATTAATGTTATTGGTGGTTATTAATGGTTGTTGGTACTTATTCTATTTGTGGTTATTAATGTTTTTTAGTGGTTATTTTATTAATAATTATTGGTGGTTATTATATTAATGGCCATTAGTAGTTATTCTATTGGTGGTTATTGGTGGTTTTTCTATTGGTGGCTATTATATTAATGGCTACTGGTGACTATTCTATTAATGGCTATTGGTAGCTATTTTATTAATGATTATTGGTGGCTATTCTATTAATGGCTATTGATGGCTATTTTATTAATGGTTATTGGTGGCTATTTTATTAATGGCTATTGGTGGTTATTCAATTAATGACTATTGGTGGTTATTCTATTAATGGTTATTGGTGGCTATTCTATTAATGGCTATTGGTGGTTGTTCTATTAATGGCTATTAGTGGCTATTTTATTAATGACTATTGGTGGTTATTCTATTAATGGCTATTGGTGGTTGTTCTATTAATGGCTATTAGTGGTTATTTTATTAATGACTATTGGTGGCTATTCTATTAATGGCTATTGGTGGCTATTCTATTAATGGATGTTGGTGGCTATTCTATTAATGGATGTTGGTGGGTATTATATTAATGGCTATTGGTGGCTATTCTATTAATGGCTATTGGTGGCTATTTTATGAATGGCTATTGGTGGCTATTCTATCAATGGCTATTGGTGGCTATTCTATCAATGGTTATTAATGATTATTTCGTTGTAAGCCATTGGTGATTATTTTATTGGTGGTTATTGATGGTTATTGTATTATAAATTATTGTTGGTTATTATATGTTATATTATAACTATGGGTGATTATTGTATTATAAATTATTTTTTGATATTCTATGTTATAATATCACATGCTATTGGTAGTTATTATATTGTAGGGTATTTAAAATTATTTTTCATAGGTTATTATTTTATGTTCTAAGTTTTTAACCTCAAGTCATTATATTTTGTTTTAGATTATTTTTAAGTTATTATGTTTAGGATAAAATAATTTATAATAACATAAAGTAGAATGACCTTGAAAGTATAACTTGAAATAACATATATTAATTTAAAATAAAATAACCTAAAGTATAGCCTAAAGTTAGTTGAATAATTTAATTTAAAATAATTTAAAAGCTTATAATAAACTAATTAAGATATTTTAAGGTAAAATAACATATAATAATTTAGGGTATAATAATTTATAATAGCCTATAATAACATAAAATATAAGTTATAATAACTAAAATAGCTTAAAATAATATAGGGTATATCATAAA
>Ga0116231_10008488_pt1 | contig 18007 bp, 11 predicted proteins | sample S1TSphgellanicum_2_FD_89695 | JGI IMG/M metagenome (GOLD analysis project Ga0116231, IMG submission 89695) | Host-associated microbial communities from peat moss isolated from Minnesota, USA - S1T2_Fd - Sphagnum magellanicum MG | ecosystem: Host-associated > Plants > Peat moss > Unclassified...
CGGCACCGCCTACGAATTCAACCGCGTCTCGGCGCTGGCTTCCAATTCCTTCAACAACAACGCCAACGGGGTCGGCGAGGCTAAATTCACCCGCAACAACTTCGGCTTCTCGCTCGGCGGTCCGGCCATCAAGAACAAGCTCTTCTTCTTCAACAACACCGAATGGACGCGCGTTCGCAGCATCCAGAATTACATCGAGTACGTCTTCGATCCCGCCTACATCGCCAGCGCCACTTCGGCCGCCCAGCAGATCTACTCTCAGTACGGCAAACTGGTTCCCACCGCCAGCGTCCTGGGCGTCTACAGCCGCGCCGCGCTGATTGCGCAAGGCACCGACCCGTGCGCCGGATCTTCCTCCACCGGCGGCTGCAAAGGCTATAACGCCAGCGCGCCCATGCTGGACCTTATCTCTTACAGCGCCCCGGCCGCTGCCGGCGGCGGATCGCCCCAAAACACCTACAACACCGTCAGCCGCGTCGATTACAACCTGAATGACCGCACCCAGGCCTACGTCCGCTACGCCCTCTACAGCGAAACCGACCTGACCGGTTCGGAAAGCAACAGCGCCTACACCGGCGTCAACACGCCCCAGTTGGTTTTCAACAACAGCCTGCTGCTGGCCGTGACGCACAGCTTTTCCGACCATTTCGTCTCCCAGACCAAGCTCGATTTCAACCGCTTCAACCTGGACGACCCCATTTCCCCGGAAGGCATTGCGCCCGATTATCAAATCGCCAACCAGACACAACTGGGCAACTACAACATCGCCATGCCCGGCGGCACCACCCCCTTCGGCGGCCCGCAGAACTTCGGCCAGCTTTATGAAGATCTCAGCTACACCATCGGCAAGCACGAAATCCGCTGGGGCGGTTCCCAGACTTATCTGCGCGACAACCGCACCTTCGGCGCTTACGAAGATTCCACCAATGTGGTCGGCTACACCCTCGGCCAGGGCATGGACAACCTGATCTCCGGACAGGAATATCAGTTCGCCGCCGCCATCAATCCGCAAGGCAAATACCCCTGCATCGGCGGCGTGCAAACCGCCGCCTGCACCATTAACCTGCCGGTGGTGCCGCCCACCTTCGAACGCAGCAACCGCTATGAAGAAAGCGCCCTTTATTTCCAGGATTCCTGGAAAGTCAACACGCGCCTGACGCTCAACCTCGGCATCCGCTGGGAGTACTTCGGCACTCAGCACAACGTGAACCCGAATCTGGATTCCAACTTCTACCTGCCCAACAACGTGAGCCCGCAAAACCCGGCGTTCCCCCAGGCCGTCGCCAACGGCATGGTTCAGCCCGCGCCGCAAAGCTCCTATGGCGCTCTCTGGTACGCCAGCCCGCTGAATTTCGCCCCCAAGCTCGGCTTCGCCTGGGACGTTTTCGGCGACGGCAAAACCGCTTTACGCGGCGGCTACAGCATCAACTACGAACGCAACTTCGGCAACGTCACCTTCAACGTGCTCTTCAATCCGCCGAATTACGCCGTGGTCAACCTGTTTGAAGGCAGCCAGGGTTTCAACACCATTCCGCTGCCCACCACCAACTATGGAATTCTGTCCGGTGCCGGCGGTTCGGCCGCCCTGCCGCCTTCTGAATTGCGCTGGGTCCAGCCCAACATCCCGCAATCCTACGCCCACAGCTTCAGTGCTTCGCTGGAACATCAGTTGGGTGCCAGCATGCACATCGAGCTCGATTATTCCGGCACCATCGGCGAAAACCAGTACGACATCTCCTCCGCCAACTTCCCCGGCTCCGGCAACTACTATCTGGGCATCCCCTGCACCCCCGGCGATTGCAACGCCACCCTCAACCAGCAGTATGGCTCTATCAACCTGCGCGGCGCTGGCGGCCATTCTTCCTACAACGCGCTCAACACCCGCTACGACATTCAGGACGTCGGCCACACCGGCCTCACCCTGCGCATGAACTACACCTATAGCCACAGCATCGACGATTTGAGCGACACTTTCAGCTCTTCCAGCAACCAGTTCAACCTCGGCTATACCGATTTCCAGAATCCCTCGGTCGACAAAGGCAGTTCCAACTTTGACAACCGTCACCGCGTCGCGATTGGCGCCATCTGGGCCATTCCGTTCCTGAAAAACAGCAAGGGCATCCTGCATGCCGTCGCCTACGGCTGGGAACTCGCGCCCGTTTTCACCGCCCGCACCGGCGCTCCCTACACCATTTACGACCTGACCAACGACAACTACATCTCTACCCGCGTGGTTCTGAATCAGGCCGCCCCCGCCCCGACGCGCATCGCCGCCGGCACCGACTCCTACACCGTTTACAACTTCGCCAATATCAACACCGGCGCCTACATCAACCCCATCACCGGCGATTCCGACTTCGGTCCCTTCCCCGCCAACATGACGGGCCGCGATGCGTTTAGATCGCCCGGCACCTGGAACCTGGATCTCGGCATGTACAAAAACGTGCGCATCACCGAATCCAAGTCGCTCCAGCTCCGCCTGGAATCCTACAACGCCGACAACCACGCCAACTTCAGCATCAACACAAACAACGCCTACATCATCGACGGCACCGGCAGCACCATCACCGGCAGCTACAACGGCAACCGCAACGTCCAACTGGGAGCGAAGTTCATTTTCTAAACCTCCGGTAGCTTTCCGATTCGCGGCCCTTCCGAGCCGCGACCAAAGGCGGCTATGCCGCCTTTGCTTGTACCAGTGAGAGAGCGGTTGCCCTGCTATCCGGGCAACCACTCTCTTACGGTTCGCACCTTCATTCCGCCCTTAGCTAGAAATTTTTCTTAAGTACATCTACGCGACTAGTAATATTACCCCTTATTCGATCTCCAGTTAGTAGTAATATTTCGCGCAGAATTCTCCTATATTTAATAGCTACTACTTACGATTTGCCTTTCTTTTCAACTACATGCAATTCGGCTATTAAATTGCATGCAGAGAGGATCAGCGCCTTAATCCCCGTCGATTTCAGCCTGCCTCATTTAAGGAGATTATGCGTTCTAAAAACACCCTTTTATCTTTCTTTCTCGCTTTCATCCTGTTCAGCACGGGCGCGTTCGCTCAATCCAACAGCGGCGACGTCACCGGTACCGTGGCCGATGCCAGCGGCGCTGCTATCCAAAACGCCACCGTCACGGCAACCAATGAAGCCACTGCCGTCAAAGTGACAGTCATCAGCAACGCCGAGGGCACCTATCACTTCACCAACCTTCCCGTCGGCAGCTACACCATCACTGCCGCCGCGACTGGTTTTTCCTCAGCCGGACTCAAAAACATTGCCGTTGATCTCAACAAGATCGTCACCGCCAATGTAACCCTGCCCGTCGGCGCAACCACTTCGACTGTCGAAGTCAACGCCGCCGCCGCCGTCATCGACACCACCACGGCGCAACTGGAAAGCACATATTCCACCAGCCAGCTCACCAACCTGCCCACTGCGGCCACCGGCTCCGGCATCTACAACCTCACCCTTCTGGGTGCGGGCGTCGCCTCTTCCGGCGGCGTCGGCCAGGGTTTCGGCCCCTCGGTTTCCGGCCAGCGTCCCGACGATAACGTCTTCACCATCGACGGCGTCAGCAACCAGAACCACTACAATCCGGCACCTCTGGTTTACGTCTCCAATGAATCCGTTGCCGAACTCTCTCTTTTGCAGAACCAGTTTGCCCCCGAATTCAGCGGCGGTTCCGGCGGTATTTTTAACACCATCGTCAAAACCGGCACCAACCAGATTCACGGTTCCGTCTATGAATATCTTCAGAACCGCAACCTGAATGCGCTCGACCAGCTCGATGTGTTCCAGGGCATTACCTCACTGCCGCGCTACGATAACAACCGTCTGGGTGCCGATGTAGGCGGCGCCATCATTAAGGACAAGTTCTTCTATTTCGGCAACTTCGAATACAATCCCATCGGCCAGGCGGCTGGCGCGGGCAGCCCCATCACCGCCCCCACCGCCGCCGGTTATTCCGCTCTCGGCGCAGTCGCGTCGCAGTTGAGCGCTAACAACCTCAACACCTTCCAGAAGTATGTCGGAACCGCTCCCGCCAACGACGCGGGCTCGGTGAATGTCCTGGGCGTGACTGTCCCCATCGGCACCATCGCCGTTGTTAATCCCTCCTTTGAAAATAGCTACGACGCCGTAGTGGCGCTCGACTACATCCTCAGCGACAAAGACCAGTTGCGCGGCCGCTGGATTTACAACAAGCAGCAAACCATCGCGACGGCGCAGATTCCAATCTTCAACGTGCCCGCCCCCAACGACAATTACTTTTATTCGCTGTCCGAATTCCACAATTTCTCGGCCACCATGCAGAACGAATTCCGTTCCTCGTTCAGCCGCAACTTCAATCAGGAAGGCGTGCCGGATATCAAGTTTCCCGGTCTTAACGTCTTCCCGGTCATCACCATCGACGAACTCGGCGGTGTGACCATGGGCCCCAGCGGCCCCAGCGGCTCCATCCAGAACCTGGCCCAGTTCCAGGACAACCTGAGCATCATCAGGGGCAATCACACCCTGAAATTCGGATATCACTTCACCGATATCATCTCCACCAACTACTTCATCCAGCGCGTGCTGGGCAACTACGAGTACTCCACCCTGTCGCTGTATTTGCAGGATCTGTCACCCGACGTTCTCGGTGAGCGCAGCGCCGGTCCCACCAGCGATCCGGTCGGCTTCCTCGAAAACAACGCCTTCTTCAACGACGATTGGAAAATTCGGCCGAACCTCACCCTGAACCTGGGCCTGAACTACGAATACGTCACCATGCCTATCGCCTCGCGCTATCAGGTGTACAGCGACCCGGCCGACATTCCGGGCGTCTTCAACGTTCCCAACCCGAAGTACAACAAGAACAACTGGGCACCGCGTGTCGGCTTCGCTTACTCGCCCGGCAAGAATGGCGATTTCGTCATTCGTGGCGGTTTTGCCATCGCTTATGACGAAAGCTACTCCAACCTCACCGCCAACGCCGCGCCGCCGTACTTCCAGCAGACCAACGACGTCAACCTGAACGTTCAGAGCCCCAACTTCCTGGCAAACGGCGGACTTCCCGGCAATCCGGTCCCTCTGCCCACCACCCAGGCCGGCGCACTCGGCGTTCTGTCTTCGCTCACCTACGGCGGCAAACGCCCCTACGGCATCACCTATAACTTCGGCGTCCAGAAGGTCTTCCTGAAGGACTACACGTTTGAAGCCCGCTTCGTCGGCACCAAGGGAGTTCACCTCTGGACTCAAACCCGCGAGAATTACTACCCGCTGGTTTCTTCCAGCAACTACATCCCGACGTACTTCTCCATGCCGTCGGCCGCCACTCTCGCGTCGGAACCGAAAACCCTGGGCCAGGTCGAATCCTACATCGTCCCCGGCGGCACCGCTTCCGATCCGTACAACAACTTGGCTGCTTATGGATCGAACGGCGATATTGTCGGCTACAATCCGGAAGCCTATTCCAGCTACAACGGACTGGCGCTTCAGCTTAACCGCCGCCTGGCCAACGGGCTGAATATGATCGTCGCTTACACCTGGAGCCACGCCGAAGACGACGCCACCGCCACCAACTTCTCCACTTATCTGACGCCGCGCCGCGCTCAGGACTGGCAGGACCTTGGTGCCGATTGGGCCTCTTCCGCCCTGGATCGCCGCCAGCGCTTCACGCTCACTCCCGTGTACGAATGGAGACCCTTCAAAGCCGGCAACTGGTTCCTCAAGAACCTGGTCGGAAACTGGAACATTTCCGGCACCTACACCTATCAGAGCCCCGAACTGGCCACCGTCCAGAGCGGCCTCGATAGCAATCTGAATAACGACAGCGCCGGTGATCGCAGCATTATCAATACGGCTGGCCTGAACAACACCGGCACCGGCGTCACCGGCTATAACGCCCAAGGCCAGGCCGTCGCCGCCGGCGACCCGTCCATCGTCGCCTACGTCGCCAATAGCTCAACCGCCCGCTACGTTACCGCCGGTTCGGGCGCACTCGCCAACGCCGGACGCAACACCTTCCCGCTGAGCCCCATCAACAATATCGATGCCGCTCTCTTCAAGCGCTTCGCTATTCGCGAAGGCTGGCGCTTGTCGTTCGGCGCGCAGGTCTACAATCTGTTTAACCACGCCCAGCCCATCGGCGGCTATCTCGACGATGTCGCCTCCAACGGCAACACCAACAGCCGCAACGCCCTGATTCCGAGCGACCCCCTCTTCGGCCAGTTCAATCAGTTCTACAGCAGCAACCCGCGCAGCGTCCAGGTCACTGGCCGCTTCGACTTCTAACCAGACCCTGGCACCAAACACAAAGCCCGGAAGCAGAATCAAAGCTGCCTCCGGGCTTTTTTTATGCAATCTCTCAAAAATAATTCATCTGATTTAAGCATAAATACCGGCCAATTCCTTTTTTGGAATACCCACACCTTAGCCCTCCTATATGTCATAGACTATCTTCGCATCATCTCCTTCTTTTTCAATAACATAACTTCGGTCAACTGATTGCAATATCGGGCATTGATCCTGCACGGTACGGATCGATAATTCCCCGTAGAATTGCGTTGGTATTTACACGAATTACAAGAAAAGGAAGCACCAATTTGAAGTTATTTAAGTCAACGTCGACCACCCTCGGTCTCGCCGTTCTCTGGGCGGCCTTCTCTCTCCCGGCTTTCTCGCAAGCCACCAGCGGCAATCTGGTCGGCAACGTCTATGACCCCTCCGGCGCTCTGGTAGCCGGCGCGGATGTGACTGCCATCAATCAAGCCACCGGTATCGCGTCCACCACCCACACCACCTCCGCCGGCGACTATCGTTTTGAAAATCTGCCCGTCGGCAATTACAAAATCAACGTCAGCTACACCGGCTTCAACAACCTCTCTCTCAACAACGTCGAAATCAAGCTGAACACCACCGTCACTCAAAACCTGAACCTGACGCTGGGCAAAGCGGCCACTTCGGTGGAAGTCACCGAAGCCACCGCGGCCGTCGACACCACCACCGCGCAAATTCAAAACACTTTCGAAAGCAAACAGATTGCCGATCTTCCCGTCACCGCCGGCGGCTCGGGCGTTCTCAATCTCTCGCTCTATTCCGCCGGCGTCACCTCCAGCGGCGCGGTCGGCGCGGGCACCGGACCGTCGGTGGGCGGTCAGCGCCCGCGCAACAACAATTTCACCATCGAAGGCATCGACAATAACAGCGGCTCCGTCACCGGCCCGCTGGTCTCGGTTCCCAACGACGCCATCGCCGAATTCAGCGTCCTGCAAAACCAGTTTGCGCCCGATTTCGGCCATTCCTCCGGCGGCCAGTTCAACACCATCGTCAAAAGCGGAACCAATTCATTTCATGGTGAACTTTACGAATACAACCAGAACCGCAACTACGACGCAGCCGACAATCTGTCCGCCGTAGACGGCACCCCGCTTCATCCGCGCTACGACAACAACCGATTCGGCGGCAACGTCGGCGGCCCCATCATCAAGAACAAGCTGTTCTTCTTTGCCGATTACGAATATAATCCCGTCGGCCAGGCCGGTTCGGCCGGCCTGATCTTCGCGCCCACGGCCGCCGGTTATTCCACGCTCGCCGGCATCCCCGGCGTCAGCGCCACCAACCTCGGCATCCTGCAAAAATATCTGCCCGCCGCCGGCAGCGTTTCCCCGGCCTCGGCAACACCCAACGGCGCTTATCCGGTGGTCAACGGCTACACCATTCCCATCGGCCAAGTCTCCATTGCCACGCCCAGCTATATAAACAATGAAGTCGGCGTGGCATCAGTCGATTACGATATCTCCGACAAAGACTCCATACGCGGCCGCTTCGTCCTGAATCGCACCGGAGAAATCGACACCGCCGCCAGTCTCCCGGCCTTCTTTGAAACCGAACCGACAAACGCTTATCTGGCGACGTTTTCCGAATATCACAACTTCTCCGCCACGCTGATTAACGAATTCCGCCTGGGCTACAACAAATACGGCAATATCGACCCGTCCGGCAACTTCAACTTTCCCGGTCTGGATCAGTTCCCCAACCTGGTTTTCTACGACTTGGGCGTTCAGCTCGGGCCCGATCCCAACTCCCCTCAATACGGCTACCAGGACACCTATCAAGCCACCGACAACCTCACCTGGAACAAAGGCGCGCATACCATCAAGGTGGGCTTCGACGGCATTCGCAACATCTCGCCGCAATCGTTCACCCAGCGCTCGCGCGGCGACTACGAATACAATTCCGTCGCCAGCTATCTGCTTGATGACGTGCCGGATTATCTGGCCCAGCGCTCGGCCGGCAATCCCATCTATTGGGGCAACCGCTGGCTCTGGGGCGGCTACATCAACGATGTTTGGAAACTCCGGCCCAACCTCACCGTCAACCTCGGCGTCCGCTACGAATACGACACCGTGCCCGCTTCGGAAAATGAACAGGCACTGAACTCCCTTGCCAGCGATCCCGGCCTGATCACATTCAACAAACCGCAGGCGCAAGGCACCAATATCATGCCACGCATCGGCCTCGCTTATTCACCCGGCACCAACGGCAAAACATCCGTCCGCGCCGGCTTCGGCATCAGTTACGACGTGCTGTTCGACAACCTAGGCCTGTTGACGCTGCCGCCGCAGTTATCCACCACGCAGGATGTCACCGGTCAGGCCGGCTCCAACTTCCTGGCCGGCGGCGGATTGCCGTCCACCGGTCCGTCCGCCAGCTTTACGGTGGCTGAAGCGCGCGCCGCCACGTCCGGCTATGTGCCTAACGTCGAGCGGCCCGAAGCCTATAACTGGAACTTCGGCATCCAGCATGAATTCGCTCACAACTACATCTTTGAAACGCAATACATCGGCACGCGCGGTCTGCATCTCGATGTTCAGACGCAGTTGAACATCCAGCCCGTGGTCAACGCCTCCAACGCCATCCCGGTCTACACCACCATGCCCTCGCTCGCCACGCTGGCGTCGCTGACCAATACCTACGGCGCGCTGTCCAACGCTTACAATGCGGGCGGAAATGTTCTTCCGGCCTACGCCAATGCCGGTTTCACCGGCCTCATTACGTCGTACCAGCCTTGGGGCTCCTCCAGCTACAACGGCTGGGCGAACACCCTGACCCGGCGCTTCTCCAACGGGCTCCAATTCATTGGAGCTTACACCTGGAGCCACGACATCGATAACTCGACCGCCGATGTCTTCAGCACCTATTCCACGCCGCGGCGCGCGCAAAACGGCCAGGATCTCAACGCCGATTTCTCCAGTTCCGCGCTCGATCATCGCAACCGCTTCACCTTCGAAGCCATGTATGATCTGCCTTACTTCAAGCACTCCAACTGGTTCCTGAAGAATCTGGTAGGCAACTGGGAATTCGCGCCCATCTACACCTACCAGACCGGCACACTCTACACCGTGCAGAGCGGCGTCGATTCCAACCTGAACGGCGATTCAGCCGGTGACCGCGCCATCGTCAACCCGGCTGGAAACATGAGCATCGGCACCGGAACCACCGCTTACAACGCAGCCGGGCAAGTGGTTGCGGCCGGCAGCCCGGGCATTGTTGCCTATGTCGCCAACAATCCCAACGCCGGCTACATCGCCACCCCATCGGGCGCTCTGGCTACCGCCGGACGCAACACCGGCATGCTGGAGCCCATCGACAATATCGACCTATTCGCGGCGAAACGCTTCACCTTTATGGAGCGCTTCAATATGGAGCTGTCCGCGCGCGTCTCGAACCTGTTCAACCATGCGCAATACACCGGCGGCTACATCAACGATGTCGCGCCGAACGGTGCCACCTCGGTGGCGCAGCACGACGTCTTTATCCCTGGGACGACCATTTTCAACGATCCTTCCCAGGCGTTCTCAAGCAACCCCCGCGCCATTACGCTCACCGCGAAAATTACCTTCTAAACCAAAAAGAGGGAGCCTGAAAAGGCTCCCTCCGGTCTCTACTTCTCTTTCTTCTTCTTCGGCTTCTTCGTTTCCTTCTTGCGAACCATACCTTTTGCCATAAGACAAGTTAAACCTCCCTCTTCACCTTACACTTGTGAATACAAATCCGCCAGTTGCGGACCCAGCACGGCTTCTGAAAAGCGCGCTACATTCACCAGCCCGCGCTCACGCCACTGGCACGCCGCCAGTTTGTCCTTCAGAATCTCAATGGCCGCGTCCGCAAAAGCGCGCGCATCCATCGGGTCGCGCATCCTCAGCGCGCCCTCACCCACCACTTCGGCCAGCGATCCGCCAATGGACGACACCACCGGACAGCCGCACGCCATGGCTTCGACAGGCGGCCAGCCAAAGCCTTCGGTGATGGAGGGAAAAAGAAAAACATCAGCAGCGCAATACAATTCGCGCAATTCTTCCTGCCGCGCCGGCTGCCGCACCCCGACCGCCGCCGCGCAGGCCCGGTTCTTGAGAAACTCTTCTTCCTCCGCCGTCAGCGCCTGGCTGGTCAGCAGCAGCCTGCTGTCGGGCAGCGCCCGGTGAATCAGCTCAAAGGCGCGCAGCACGCCAATCCGGTTCTTGTAAGCCGTCGGTTTGCCCGCATGCAAAAGCGCATAACCGGCATCGCCGTAGAGCCGCCGCCGCGCCGCCAGCCGCTCCGGTTCCGGCAGCGGCGAGAACACGCCCGGAATCACGTTGTAAATGACATGCACGCGCGATTTCGCGATATGCAGTTCCCGTATCACGTCCTCCGCCGTCGAGCCAGAAGGGCAGATAATCGCGTCCGCCTTCCGCATCTGGCCGACGCTGAGCTTCAGCATCTGCCGCCTTCGCCACGGCAGCGTTTCCAGCGACAGGGCGCCGCGCACGTTCATGACGTTAATCAGGTCATGCACGGTGATAATGGTCTTGCCCGAAGACAGCAGCAGCCGGTACCAGGCCAGCCCCTGATCGACAATGTGGAAGACATCGCCGCGCAGCTTGCGCAGCGTCAGCGGCCACTCAAAATACAATTCCTTCCAAGCCTGAACGCGCCCCACATCGCTCTTGAGAAAATGCTCATCGCCAAACGCCCCCGGCCGCAGGGCTGAAAATTCCCACCCGCTGCCCAGGTGACGCTCCAGGCCGGCGCGGCAGTAATCAAAATAATTATTGATGCTGATGTGCGTGTTTCCTGGGTAGGCGCCGAGTAGATAGGCGTGCTTAGCGCGAGATTCCAAACCTCATTCTAATGCGCCACCGTACCCTTGTCGTAAAGCTCAATCACATCCTGGGTAATATCCACGCCGCCCGCCGCGAACAGCACCGGCGTATTCTGATTGCCAATATCAATCACCAGCATGAAGCCGTTGTCTTGCGAATATTTCGAAATCACGGCCGTCATGCGCGCCGCCATGCTTTGCAAAAGCTTCTGCTGCTCCGCCTTCAAATCGTCTTCGGCGTCCTGCATGTCGCGCTCCAGGCGTTTTTTCTTTTCATCAATATCGCGCGCTAATTCATTGCGCTTCTCGTCGCTCAGCACCGCGCTGCCCTTGGTGAGCTGGTCCTGAAGCTGTATCAGCTCATTCTGGCGGGCGTCAAACGCCTTCTGCTCCGGCAGAAATTTATTATCCAGCTCCTGTGTGGCCTTTTTGCCGTCCTTGGTGCTGACCAGCGCCTCCTGAATATTGATCACGCCCACCTTTGTATGTGTCTGCGCGTTCAGACCAAAAGCCATGCAGGCGATCAAAGCAATTCGTGAAAACATACAAATCCAGTTCCGAAAGACGCGCCAGTTCGCCGAATGGGTTCATTTATAGCAGCTTTTTCCGCAACTCGTCGGGAATGGGCACTGCTTTTTGCGTCTTTCTGTCCATGCATACCATGACGACGCAGCCGGTCGCGGCCACCTGGCCGTCTTTGAGGGTGCGAAAATCCAGCCGCACGGAGGTTCCGCCCACTTTGGTCAGGCTCACTTCAATCTGAATCAGATCGTCGTGCAAAAGCGCCAGGCGGTAATCGCATTCCACGTGAACGCGCGGGAATGAGACATCCTCGCGGAATGTGCGAAAGCCGAGCGAGCGAAAAAATTCAATTTCCGCCGATTCAAAATAGCGGAACATGCACGAGTAGTGAATGCGCCCGCTGGCGTCGGTGTCAATAAACCGAATGCGTGTCTCAAAGACGAATTTCTGTATCTCTTCCATCGCGGAAAGTATAATCAGGATGTTTCAATGTTGCAGGCATTCGGCCTTTCCGACCCGGGTTGCGTCCGCCCAAACAATGAAGACTATTTCATTAGCGACAGCGCATGTTCAATCTTCATTCTCGCCGACGGCATGGGCGGCGCCGCCGGCGGTGAATTCGCCTCGCGCCTCAGCGCCGAAAAGCTCTATGAATATCTTCTCGAACCGGGCCACGAAGTTCCCGATTCGCTGGAGCAAGGTTTCCACGAAGCCCATAATTTCGTCCGCCAGGCCGCTGCCGAACAGCCGGCGCTGGACGGCATGGCCACCACTCTGGTGATGGCGCGCGCGGTGGGCGCACGGCCCGTGCCGTCCGGCCTGGCAGCCGTCACGTTCCAGATTGGCAGCGTCGGAGACAGCCGCGCCTACTATCATTCACCAGGCCGCCTTCAGTTGGTCACCGTAGACCAGACCTGGGTGGCAGAGGTAGGGTCGCGCCTTGGCCTCAGTGACGAGGTGCTCAAAAAGCATCATCTGCGCCATGTCCTCACGATGGCCGTCGGCATTAAAGAGGACTTGCGCATTTTCACCACCTTTGTCGAACTGGCACCGGGGGATCAGATTCTTCTGTGTTCCGATGGGTTGCACGGGGTGTTAAGTGAAAAAATTCTTCTGGAAACTCTCGATTCTGAGAAAACTCTACCCCAGAAATGCCACTCACTTGTCGAAGCTGCTAAAGAGGCTGGCGGTCCCGACAATATAACGGTTCTGCTGGTTCAGGTGCCCTAAAACACAATCTCTTTGGCGGCTAAGCGAGGCCCCAATGAGACTTTTCTCGTCATTTCTGATCACTTTTCTTATTCCCCTGGTGGCTGTGATGCCTATCCAGGCTGAGCTATACCCGCAGGCCATTCCGGGCCAGCCAAGCCTCCTGAAAATCCGCCTGGACGACGGCAGCAAGACCACCGTTGAGGCCAACTCGGTTTCGAGCGGTTACTCCGTTCTGGTCACCGATGCGGCCGGCAAGCCAGTTTCGGACGCGGCGGTCGCCATTCATCTTCCGGAAGAAGGGGCCAGCGGTGTCTTCGCCAACGGCGAACACGCGGTCGTCATCTATACCGATGCCGCGGGAGTAGCCAAATTTCCCCAGGTCAACTGGGGCCCGGCAACCGGGAGCCTGTCGTTTCGCGTGACAGCGGTTAAAGGCGAACTGCATGCCGGCACGCTGATTGAACAAACGGTGGTGGCGGCCGGTTCGCAAACTCCGGCTGCGCGCGTGGCTCCGTTCCCGAGTTCCCAACCGGCCAGCGTAAAGACGGCTGTTCCGGCAGTTGCCCCGGCGCCAGTTCCGCCACCGGGCGTGCCGGTCTCGGTGGCGGCCGTGATGCCGCAAGCGGTTGCGCCGCAAGAGTTGCCTGCGCCGCAAACGGCTCCCGCCGCCAAACCCGCCAGCGCCGATTCGGTTTCCGTGGTTAACACTTCCGGATCAAAAGGCGGCGGCGGAATCTCCAAAAAATGGGTCATTTTGGGAGTCGTCCTGGCGGGCGTGGGCCTGGGTGCCGCACTGGCGCTGGCGGGCGGAAAAAGCAGTTCATCCAGCAGCACCGCCGCATCCACCACCACCATCGGTTCGCCCACCATCAACGTGGGCCATTAAATTCAAACGACCAGAAAGCTGATCCTGTCATGAAACTCGTCTTCACTCTGCTCGCTATGAGCCTCGCGGCCCCGTGTCTAATGGGCCAGGTCAACGCCCCGAAAGTGGGCACGGCGCGCTATCCAGACGGCTCTTTTCACAACGTCCAAGGACTTCCGGCCAACATGATTGTGGCGGAACTGCCGCTGGATGCCGCCCAGGTTGCCAGCTTCTCCGATTCCGGCGGTCTCATCGCGCAGAACGGCGTCATCCGGCTGCTGAGTCCCGGCTTCTCGGTGCTGGCAGAATATCCGGCCGGCGAACAGCCGATTCTGTCCATTGACGGCGAAGTCACTTCGGCGCTGGCGTGGCTGCCGGTGGCGCACACGCTGCTGCATTGGAACGGCGCCAGCTTCGAAAGTTTTGCAGTGGCCGAATCGGACCTGGAAGGCACGGTGACCGACATTCAATCGGCCGGCGCCAAACAAGCCAGGCTGCTGGTCCGGCATTCCGATAACAGCGTATCGGGCGTCACCATTTCGCTGCGCACCGGCAATCTGGTCACTTCCGAACCGCTGCCGGGCGTGCGCGGCTATGCTTTCGGCCAGGGGCTCTTCGTGGTGTACGCCCTCAATAAAGAGCTTATTGTCGACAACCTCAGCGGTTATCGCCGCACTGTGGCATTCGACGCGCCGGACTTCGTCGCCGAGCGCATGTCGAACACCTGGCTGCATCTGTACTCACCGACACTGCGGCAAAGCTGGGCGCTGCATGTCACCCAGGCGGACCTGCAGTTATCCCAATTGCCGGGGCTTGCCATGGCCAGTTCCAAAGGGGGTATCAAGTAAGTGAACCGCCTTCTTTGTTTCTTCTGGCTTCTGGCCGCGCTCACGTACCCCGGCCTAGCCCAGACCACGACCACGCCCGTCTTCCCCTTCACTTTCTACGTCCACGACACCACCGGGGTAACGGCCGATTATCCTCTGCCATCCATCTATCAATTCAACGCCACGCCGCTGGGCAACAGCACGCACGTGGTACTGAAAGCCGTCAACACATCCAGCGCCCCGGCTTTCATGGGCACCATTTATGTGGCCGCTTCCGCCACCACGACCACCGTGAATTCCAACTTCACCGTCACCGGCCTGGCCGAGAGCATTGCGGTTCCGGCCGGCGACAGCCTGCTTTTCCAGGTCAACTTCAGCCCCACCACGACCGGGGTGATTTCCGGTTATCTGGACACCAGCTTTCAGGTGCAGAGCAGCGGCTGCAGCTTCACCAGCACCGACCCGACCACGCAATGCCCCGGCGGAGTGAACGTGGGCGCGGCATTGGACGGGACCGCGACCACGCCGCAGCTTGTGCTTTCCTACACCAATTCGAGCGGCACCAGCACCCTGCTGCAAGCCAACACCTCGGCGCCGCTAAACTTCGGCAATGTGTCCACCAGCGGCAGCGCGGCGATTACGTTCACGCTTTCGAACCAGTCGAGTATTTCGCTTAGCGTTCCATCGATCACGGTGCCGGCACCGACGACATACTCATCCAATCCCTTCGCGCTCGACGTATCGCAAGTCCCCGCGACTCTGGCAGCGGGGACTTCGGCAAATTTCACCGTCACTTTCGCGCCGGGGCAAACCGGCGTGGTGACGACCGCCATCAATGTCGGCACCAGCAGCTACCCGATTCAAGGCGCCGGGATTGTGGTTGCCGATATCGACGCGCTGCAAATTTCGTACGTCGACAGCACGGGCGTGCAGACGCTGCCGCAAGCGGCCACGCCCATCAGCTTCGGGCAACTGGTGGCGGGCAGCGGCGGTTCGGCTTCGCTTGTTTTCACGGTCACCAACCCCGGCACGTCTTATAACAGCGTCACGGTCAGTTCGCTGACCGTCTCCGGCACGGCTTACTCGCTGAGCGGCCTGACGGGCGCCAGCGCATTCCCGTACGCCATTTTGCCCGGCTCGTCCATTGTGTTCACGGTCACCTTTACGCCCAGCGCCAGCGGAACGTCGGCGGGCAGCCTCACCATCGGCACGCGAACGTTCTTGCTTACCGGTGCCGCAGTGACGTCGCCACTGCCCGGCTTTTCGCTGATCGTCAACCCTTCGCCGCTGTCCAGCCAGCAGCAGGCCACCGTGTCGCTGCAACTGTCTTCAGCCGCCGCGCTTAGCCTGACTGGTACGCTTTCGCTGTCGTTCGCGCCCAGCGTCGCCAACGTGACCACCGATCCAGCCGTCGTCTTCCTGGCCAACAATTCGCTAACGGTTCCTATCAGCATCGCTTCGGGATCACAAACGGCGACCTACACCAATTCGGCCGGGACGGCGCAGACCGCGATTGGCTTCCAAACCGGAACCACGGCCGGCACCATCACGTTCACGGTCACGTTCCCCAACACGCCTGCCTATACGCAGTCTTACAGCATTACGCCGTCGATTGTGCAGACCACTTCAGCCACGGCGGTTGCGCAGTCGTCGCAGGTGCTGCTGATCACGGTGAACGGATACGACAACACGTATTCGGCCGGCAATCTGAATTTCACGTTCTATAACACGTCCGGCGCGGCTTACCCGGCCATCTCTTATAACGCCGCGAGCATTTTTCAGAGCAATTTCTTCACAAACAACACCAGCGGCGGCGCATTCGTGCTGCAGGCCAGTTTCCCGGTGACCGGCGACATTACGCAGATTGGGTCGGTGGCGGTTTCCATCAGCAATTCAGTCGGGCAAAACAACCAGACCATCAGCATTACGCAATAAACTAAGGAGGTGCTTGCCGCAGCCCTCACCATTGCCGGTTCCGACCCCAGCGGCGGCGCCGGCATCCAGGCCGATCTGAAAACGTTTCACCAGTTCGGCGTTTACGGCGAAGCCGTGATCACGCTGCTGACCGTCCAGAACACGCGCCACGTCATGCGGGTGGAAGTGATGGAAGCCGACCTGGTCCGCCAGCAAATAGAAGCGGTGGTTACCGACATTCCTCCGGCCGCCGTTAAGACCGGGGCGCTGGGAAACGCGCAAGTGGTCTCGACCGTGGCGCAATGGGCGCAGCATGCGAAGGCGCCGATTATTGTCGACCCGGTGATGATCAGCAAACATGGAGCACGGCTTCTTTCGCCCGAGGCCCAGCAGATACTGAAACACCAGTTGATTCCGCATGCGTTTCTGGTGACGCCCAACCTGCCCGAAGCCGAGGCTCTGACGGGACAGAAAAATCCGGAGAAAGCCGCCGAACACCTGCTGAAACTGGGGTGCCGAGCGGTGCTGATCAAGGGCGGTCACGCTGAAGGAGAGCCGACTGACCTGTTCCACGACCGGGCCGGCGTCCTCAGCTTTCCTGGGCGGCGCATTGAAACCAGACACACGCACGGGACGGGATGCACGCTTTCGGCCGCGATTACGGCACTGGTGGCGGCGGGCATGCCGCTGCGGGAGGCGGTGGAGCGGGCGAAATTTTTTGTCCAGAATGCTATTGAGACGGCGCCCGGGCTTGGGCATGGGCATGGACCGCTGAATCATTGGGCGGCTCGCTGAAATGCGGACTAAGGTAGTTTAATCCTAGCGGAGTAAGGATTAAACTACCTCCGTCCGCATTTTTTTCTTTTTTTTTATGGGAAGAGGGCGGGGGCGTTGCGGTAGCGGGAGGGTTGTCCGGTTTCGCGCTCTTCGGTGCAGGCCGGGCAGGGGCAGGGACCCCAGGCGGCGGGACGCGGCTGGGGGTTGGGTGCCGAGACGACGTGGTGTCCGGGCGCGAGGCTTTCCAGCAAGCGGACGTAAGGCCATTCGGACGGGAGCACGCGCTGCAGAAATAGGCCTCCATAGAGCCGCACTTCCGGTGACGGCTCGAGCCATGCGTATTCCACCGGGACTCCATGCACGAAGTTCATTCGGCGGTAGATGAGATCGGGTTTCGGGTCCATTTCGCGCATGAGTTTTTCGAATTCATCGTTAGGCGGATAGAAGGTGGAGACGGTTTTGCCGTTTTCCACGGTGATTTCGATCCATTGTTCGTGCTGAATAGGGCGGCCGTTTCGTCTTGTTCGTTTTTTCATTTGTTTTCTCCTGTGGTTGGTAATCCGGGGTTCCAGTGGTAACTGGCGCGGCTGGCTTCGTCGTCGAGGACGTGCGGGCTGGCGGTGGCGAGTTCCTGGCGGCAGAGGCGGAGGAAATCGTCTTTTGGATAGGAAATGAGCAGTGCGGATTGGGGCTCGTAGGTGACGCCCTGATGGCTGAGCAAGCCCGCGTAACAGGCGGGGACTCCGTTTTTAAAGCTGAACTGGCGGAC
>Ga0116231_10008489_pt1 | contig 18006 bp, 15 predicted proteins | sample S1TSphgellanicum_2_FD_89695 | JGI IMG/M metagenome (GOLD analysis project Ga0116231, IMG submission 89695) | Host-associated microbial communities from peat moss isolated from Minnesota, USA - S1T2_Fd - Sphagnum magellanicum MG | ecosystem: Host-associated > Plants > Peat moss > Unclassified...
CCCCCCCCCCCCCCCCCCCCCCCCCCCCCAATCTATTTATCTACCCATTCACCCTTCCACTTTCCTACCTACCACTTTAAATAGGTACCTACCAAACCCCACCTACAAGGCTACAACTACCTACTTGGTTGCCACTCGAATAGACCCCCAACGGTCGACAACGATGAAGAAAGAATAAAATGAAAATATTGCATGGAGCTTGGTATTGTTCATTCAAACAAATAAATAAGGCATGATTAAAGTATTTGACACCCCCTATATAAGGGTATTGCAAGTTTTGTTCAAAGAATGTTTTCCATGATGAGGGTATTGTAAACCAAGTGGATAATCAAAGCAATACCAAACTCTAGTTCAATTTAGATCCATTTAATGCATATTGTATTCAGGTTCATAAAACAAAATACTCAATGAACGTGTAATACCCCTCTCCAAGTATCCTAAAAATAGTTTGGGCTCCATATCATATCTTTTGAAACCCTAACAAAACCTATAAAAAACGCAATGCCCTCATTGGGGTATTTTGTAAACACCATGGGTTGAATTATTTTGGTCCAGGCTATCAAAGAGGTATTGTTCATGCCCAAAATGATTCAATAAACATGCAATAGCCCTTTCAAGATATCCCATAAATACATTGGGCTCCATAACATATCATTTCAAACATGGAGGGGTATTGCATAGTCCTACCAAAACCTACAAATAAACCAATACATTCATTAAAATATTTTGTAATTAAACACCATGGGTTGGTTTATTTTGGTTTATACTATTGGAAGGGTATTGTTCATGCCCAAAACTACTTAATACACATGAAGTACCTTTCGTAAGGTACCCCATAAATACATTGGGCTCCATAACATATCTTTTGAAACTTGGAGGGGTATTGCATAAGCCTACCAAAACCTATAAGAAAAGTACTACCAAGTTGTTTGGGGTATTCAATAAACCCCACGAGTAAATTATTTTGGTTTATACTATCAAAAGGGCATTGTTCATGCTTAGGAATATTTATTGCACATGCAATACCCCTTGTAGGATATCCCATAAATCCTCGGGGCTCTATAACATATCTTTTGAAACTTGCAAGGGTATTGCATAGCCATACCAAAACCTAAAAAGAAAATAATACTCACATCATATTGTGATAATATCTTAAATTATGAAACAAAAGGATTTTTTAAAAATGTTTATTCCATGCTCAATATATCATGCCTTACATATTGATTCAAGTAAATGAAAGTATTACAAAGTTGGTCACATTGATGGTAAAAGGGGTTTAAATGAACAAAGTTAAGGAGTGTAAATGCAATACCAGCATTGTATTGTGATAAATCATTAACCATGAAACATAAGAACATTTTTAAAATATTTGATCCCCCCCAATATATCATGAAATTCATGTTTTCAAAATATTTGTTCACCTTACAATATGATTTAACATATATAAAATGAATGTAACGCAACATTGGTCACATTGATGGTACATGGGTTTAAGGTTTGTAAAATTTATTATTTAATGTTAGAATTATGAGTTTGTTGAAATCAAAAAATTAAAAGTTCATTTTTAAAATTTCTTCAACGATGTACATATTTATGTTTTTTCCTCTTCAAGTTGTAATTTTTTTTTAAAAACATAAAATCTTTAATTTAATAAAAATTTAATGCATATTTAAAATTTTAATTCAAGCACATGATTTTCTACTTTTTATAATGGTTCACATTAAAAGAAAAGATCTATTCCATATATTTATCCTATGTAAAAAAAATTATTTTGAACTTTTTTGACATATAATAAATAATTTATTGCCTAAGATAATTATATAATAGATCGTTAATATTTTATATTTTATAATGTATAATATTGGCTTAAATATTGGTCTAAATATATTTTGTTTATAACACATCGAATAATACATTATATATAATTAATAATATAATAAATAATATTTTTGATTCATTTTAATACATATAGTATCTTCATATTTATTTAAAGTAGGATAAGAATTGATTAAAAATATATATATACCCATGGTTATGTATAGTGCAATTTTTTTTTATGAACTTTATTTTTAATGAGAATTAAAGAGATTCCAAAAGATAAGTTATTAACATTGTATATTTTATTATGCATGTAATTGAATATTATTTCTATGTAAATTGAAATTTCATTTATAGCATATCAAATAATGCCATATATGATCAACAATTTTGTGACATTTTGAACAAAGTTTTGAAGGGTAATTGTAATACCTTCATTTCATTGTGATAATTTCATTACCCATCAATTTTTTTTTTAAAATCTACATATTGAGTCCATGTTCAATATATCATGCAATGTATGTATTACATCAAATAAATGAGGGTATTACAAAATTAATAACATTGATGGTACAAGGTTATTTGAATAAAATTATGAAATATAAATGCAATACATGCATCGTAATGTGATAATTCCATTGACCATGAAACATTAAAATATTTTTAAAATATTTGATCGATTGGAAATATATAATGAAATTCATATTTTGAAAATGATATGTTCACTTTACAATATAACTTTCTATATATAAATGAAAGAAGTTCACATTGAACATAGAAGGGTTTTAAGACAAATACATCAAATTGGGCACAAATTAGTCACAAATATATATTTTACCCTTATATATATATATATATATATATATATCAAGGTATTGAGAATTTGGTAACAAATATTTGTTCACCCTACATTATGATTTTGAGATTTAAAGTTTTAAGATGAATAATACATGTAAATGATAGTATTGTTAAATGACATGTTTTGAAAAAGGTTGTGACCTTTGACTGCAAAATTCACATGTTTGTATGATAAATTTTTTTTAAAAACCAAATATTATTACATAAATAGATGTTGAATTGATTTTTTATGTCTTTGGTCACACATTGAAAGTCAAATATAAAAATTTGGCATTATTTACTTATTGGTAATTTTCCCCAATTCTAACAATTGAAACATCAACTTATTGTTGAGGGTAATCTGGTTATTGTGCACCATGGATCATTGAACACCCACAAATTTTACTATAATTCATAGGTTCAAGCATCATGGGTTTGGAGTTTAATTTCCACAAAACCTTTTGATCACAATCCCAAAATAAATATGTAAATATATCATCAATGTTTTTGATTGATAACTTGTTACTTACAACTTCTACAAGTGTGGATATATACTAGAATTCTAAAGAGAAGTTTTCATAACAACAACATTTTGATGAACTTTAAAAGCTCAACTTTATTCTTTTGTGTTGAGACCTTGTGTTTAAAACTTCATGAGAAACAAGTTAGTAGTTTAGTTAGTGGTATGTATGGCTTTCACTAATTCTACAAAACCCCCAAAGGCTCATTTCAAGTCTTAGTTTTAGACATGGAGAAAATCCCCCTTCCAACATATGGTTTATTGGAGTAGTCACATGCTTTGGTTTCCATCAAGAGGAAAATTCTGGCTTGTTCGTTGTGTAAACACTTGTGCAATGCATGTGGGTGTTTACAAGGAATATATGAAACTGTATATAGTGTTGTCACCAAATCACACATTTGCTTACAACATTGTTGTATTTCATCATTAGCTTCATATAATGTTTTTTACAACTTGGCAATCTTTCAAGAATTTTTTTTAAAGTTCTTGAACAAAACCTCACAACAATTCTTTCTTATTCGTTTTCTTGAACTGTTGATTGGTTAAATTGCAAGTTATAATAATGAGAATGGGAACACTAGTATTAAGGTGATTAATGTCGAAATGTACATGATATCAATTTTTTAATTAGGATGATGCATTAAAAAATGTGGAACATCAACAACACATTTGGAGGTATGAGATTTTGGTTGCTAACATTTTTTCCATATTTTCTCCTTAATATGTTTCTAGAGTCGTCACAATAACAACCCCACCCCAAATGTTCTTCAATTGTAATGGTGGCAATTAATGATGTGCCACCCGAATTGACAACACAAAATGTTTTTCCTAAGGCTACACCTTCCTTGAAAAAATAGCATCTTAAATATCTAGAAATGATTGTGAAACATCACTTACACACATGAAATATCAACATTTGAATGCTTAACAATCTTCCTCCATATTTCTTCTTTAGTTTGTTTCCAGGGGCATGACAACCATAGCCATTCATTTCAAATGAAAAATATTTTGAAATTTGTTATCAAATAACATGTCAATTACCATTAGTTGGATTTTTTTTTGAAACACATATTTTGTAAATGGAAAAACCTTTATAGGTAATATAGAATAAATAAATAATTTTTTCCATATTTTCAACCTTCATTTGATTTAGGAATTTACCTTATATAATACATTTTTCTTCCAATATATCATAATTTTATGGATAAATTTTAATTTAGATGTATGAATCCATATATATTTTTTATGATGTATAATATTGGATTAAATATCGGTTTAAATATGTTGTTGTTTATAACATATTGAGTAATACAATATATTTAATTAATAATATTATGAAATATATACATACCCATTGTTATGTATAATGCAATTTGTGTATGATGTTTTTTATTTTTAAAAAATTAAAAATTCCAAAATATAAATTATTCACATTGCATATTTATTAAAGTGTGTAAATTGAATATCATTTCTAAGTAAATTGAAACTTAGTTTATAATATATCAAATAATGCCAATATTGATCAATCATTTTGTGACAATTTAATGTGTATTCCTTTTTGTATTATAATACATTCAAATATTTATTTTGTTCATATTTTATTAAAAGTAAAACACGTTTAAATTTTATTTGAATAAATGAACGGTTATTTATGATTCAAAAAATAATAATGGTGCACAAACTACCAATTTTTAATTTTAAAAATATTTATTTAAGGTTTGAAATACAAGTTACTAATGTTATGTAAGTTTAGTCCCTATAAATTAATTTTATGTAATTTTTTATTTAAAATGTATTAAACAATGACATACTTAATGAATGAAATTATATATATATATATATAATTTCTAGAGATATAATATTTTCATAATTATTTTAACTTGGTAGAAATTTTAATTAAAGATTATATATAGTTGAAAAACGTTCTCAAATTCATAAACAACAAGAATTGTTTAATGGACCAATGCAAAATGGTTAATATATGTAAATGAAAGGATTGCAAAATTAGCCACATTGTGCATGAACAAAGTTTAAAAGTGTAATCGCAATACCTTTATTGCATTGTGATAATGTTATTAACCACGAAACATAAGAATAAAGTTTTTAAAATTTCAGCTAATTTTTTTTTAAAATCATTACAATTTTGATATTTATGCACCATTTATATTTTCTGAATCACAAGTAACCATCCATTTTTTATTTAAAAAATTACATCTATTTTATTTTAATGAAAGATTAATTTTTTAAAAACTTGAGTATAGTTTAATACAAAAGGGTATACACATTAAACTATTAGAAAATTATTGATCATGTATGGCATTATTTAATATGTTATAAACTAAACTTCAATTTACATTGAAAAAACATTCAATTACATGAATTAATAAAATATACAATGTAATGACTTATCTTTTGGAATTTTTTAATTCTCTCTAAAAATTAAAAAACATGATAACAAATTGCACTATACATAACAATGGGTTTATATACATTAAATATACATTTAAATAATTTTATTCAATTATTATGGTAGTTTAAATAAATATTAAGATATTATATTTATTGAAATGAATAAAATTTTAATTTTAAGATATTATTAATTATATAATGTTTTACTTGATTTAAGCAACAATATAATTAAAGACCAATATTTAAGCCAATATTATCCATCATTTTTTAAAATTACATAAATACTTGTGCTACATACTAATAAAATATAAAATATTAATGATCTATTATATAATTAGTCTAGGTGAGAAATTAGTTAATATATGTAAAAAAAACTATAAAATAAATTTTCAATCATGCATAACATTAATATATGGGAGAGGTATCAATTTTTATTAGTATGTGAGCCATTAAATAAAGGTGACATCATGTGCTGTAATTTTTTTGTAAACAACCATTAAAATCTTGTTAAATAATAAACTTTAAGTTTTTGTTTTCTTGAAATGAGTTTGCAACTTTAAGAAGGGAAAAACATAAATATGTACATCATTGGAAAAATGTTCAAAATCAACTTGTAATTTTTTAAATTTAGGAACATATGAATTATAATATTAAGTTATAAATTACACATCAAACCTTAAACCCTAAACCCCTCTACCATCAATGTGACCAATTTTCATAACCTTTATGTTATACATATTAAATAATATTGTAAGGTGAATTTTTTTTTTTGAAAACACGAATTTCATGATATATTGTTAGGGGATCAATTATTGAAATAAATATCTTATGTTTCATGGTGAATGCAAATATCCGAATATGATGCAAATATTGCATTTAAACTCCATATCTTTGTTCAAATAAAACCTTCTACCATCAATGTGACCACCTTTGCAATACCCTTATTTACTTGAATCAATATGTATGGCATGATATCATGAGCATGGAACAAATATTTTAAAAAACATTCTTTTGTTTCATGGTTTACGATATTATTGCAAAATGATACGAGTATTGCTTTTCTTCTAGGTTTTGCTAAGGCTATACAATATTTGTCCAAGTTCCAAAAGACATGTTATGGAACCCAAAGGATTTATGGGATATTTTGAGAGGGGTACTGCATGTGAATTGAGTAATTGTTGGCATTGGCAATACCCCTTCAATAGCTTGAACGAAAATAATTAAGCCCATGGTGTTTGCAAAATACCCTAATGAGGGTATTGTTTTCCTTCTAGGTTGTGGTATGGCTATGCAATACCCCTCCACATTTCAATAGATATGGTATGGAGCCCAAGGATTTATTATATTCCATGAGAGGGGTATTGCACATGCATTGAGTAATTATAGGCATGAACAATACTCCTTTGATAGCGTGGACCAAAATAATTCAACCTGTGGTGTTTACAAAATACCCCCATGAAGGTATTACTTTCCTTCTAGGTCTTGGAATGGCTATGCAATACCCCTCTAGGTTTCAATAGATATGTTATGGAACCCAAAGGATTTTTTATCTACCCTAAGAAGGGTATTGCATGTATGCATTGAGTAGTAATTTTGGGCATGAACAATACCCCTTTAATAGCCTAAACCTAAATAATTTAGCCCATGGTGTTTACAAAATACCCTCATGAAGGTATTGTTTTCCTTCAAGGTTTGAACTTTGCATTTTTGGGAATCAAAAAAGGTTTTTTTGTTTGAGTGCAAGACTAGAATAATTTTTTTGAAAATTTTATCAAACATACATATAGGAATATGTGAAAATGTATTTCTAACCATTAACACAAGATAGTGCAAAAATAAAGTAAAATGCCTTAAAGAAAAAAATATGGGTGACGTGTTACAAAAATGTTACAAAAATGTCCAAGTTTGAAACAAACCCACCATAAAATGGGGAACATGTCATTGTGGTCAATATGTGGTTGCCTCAAAGATAAATTACTACCTTAACATCCTAAAGTCCAAAACAACGCCCTAATCAAAATGGGGGATAAACTTTGGGCTATATGTATCATTATTGGAGGGGGATGGGATTTTGTTGCCCTTCCTATACCATGTTGATGCAACCTCTGCATCCTAAGCATGTTGATGTGTAAATACCCCATGATTGGCCAATGTTACCTCCATAACATTGACCATAAGCACCTCCTTAGTGGTGCCTCAAACCCTAAAACAAATAACACAATACAATAAGTATTGCATATGAAACCCAAACCTTGAAATTCAAATAAAATTGAATATGGCATTATTAAAACTTATAAACCACAAATAATTTATGATTCATGGTATTGCATAAGAAGGTCAATCTCTTCACACTACACCATCTTATTAAATGCAGACTTTTAATTACACTCCATCCAAATGCCTTTGAACCCCTTTACATACTTGGCTCAAGTCATTCGAATCACAACTACAAGGTCCTCATCGCACTCCACTTTAGTTTGCACATTGAAAGGGATGGACCCCACACCCCATGTAGTCATGCCAAGAAGCTCAAGAATGTGGCTAGAGGCTAGCTTGACAAGTGCAAGCTTAGGAACCTTAGGTGTGCTTCACAAAACAACCTAAAGCTTATCCCAATCTAGGTTTACATGCCTCTTAGCCCTAGTAATTGCCTTTTTCTCATTGTGATAGAATTGGGCCATATGGTTGCTCAAAACCAACGCATTCATGGCCACATGATTTTGATCACTTGAGGCTTCCTCCCAAGTAGATGGGCATTCGGGCTTGCCCAATTCCATAACCACATTGTGGTGTGATTGCAAATGTTGTACCAAGTTACACTCGGTGATATAGGATGCATCACACCCACCAACCCTACAAGCCCACTTAGTACCATCCATTTCCCAATGGACACCTTCTATGGAAACTGGGGGAGGGGCAATCACATCAGAAACCAAAAAAACAAAAATAATAAACATAATGTGAAAATTAACACTATAGATGAAGGTTAGCCCACATACGACAAGGGTATTGCATAGATAGATAAAAGTTCAAAAGAAAAAATGAGGATATTGCATAAAAATATAAAGGATAAAAAACATGAGATGAAGATATTGAACTGAAAGATAAAAGATCAACAAGAAAAGATGAGGGTATTGTTAAAACCCGATGTTCAAAATTGCAAGAAATGAAATTAACCTTAGAAAGAAAATATCACTTATAAAGCCTTAAGGTATTTCCTAGAGATTTTGAACAAAAACAAATGCCCCATCCACCTTTTCATATGGAGAAGGAAGGTGGGGCAAAGGTTTAACAACCACAATTAATGGGTTTAATTAATGAAGGTATTGCACCCAAAATTTTGACCAGAAAAAACCCACCATCCTTTCTACTAGAGAGATGGATGGGGCAATTAATTATAGTAAATAAAGTTCAATATGTCACTTCGATCGATATCAACAACCTCATTTGCATTCTCTTGCTTTAGCATTGGAGTAAAATCTATAGCCTCTTGCTCCACTATGTTCAAAATTATTTTCGCCAAGTCCATTTCAATTTAACATTTGTTGTAGATGTTTCCACAACATCAACACCTGCTTGCACTTGTTTTTCATTAATCATGCTTGGAGCCAATGCACTTTCAACACTCGCTTGCACTTGTTGTCCTCCATCCCTTGCCTCAAAATCTCTTTCACTCCTCAAACCCCACATGCCATCCACATCATTAGTTGTAGTTTGTTGATCGGGGGCATTAGTTGTTATTTTTTTAAATGTTTGCATTTTAAAAAAGAAGTCAAAAAACAAAATAAGGACCACCACCAACACCAACTAGTTCATTTTCTAGCTCTAAAAACAAAAAAAACCCATCACCAACTATGTTATTATAGTTCAAGTCTCACGTCTTTGTAGGTAGCAACAAAGAAAAACCAAAAAGAGGAGCACATGCCTTCCTACATGTAGCAACAAACATACACAAAATGGTCAAAGACTTGCAATTCTAAAAAAAAAATGCCGACAAGTTAAAATTCATCTACGAGTTCATTGGACAAAAGAGAAAACTCAAAAGAAACCATGGCCAATGAAACAAGCACCAGATAGACTAACAAACTCAAAAAAATAAATTGTTAATGAACTTGCATTTGTTGGCATCCCCATTGGATAGACCAGCAAACTCCAAAAAAATATGGATGATGAGTTAAAGCTCATTAGCATTACCCCTAGATAGATGAGCATACTCAAAAAAAAAAACCAACAAGCTTCAGCTTGTTGGTGTCCCTTGGACATAGGAACACATTTTTAAAAATGGCCAATGAATTGAAGCTCATTGGCGTCCCTTTTGGACAAAAGAATAATCTAAGAAAAAAGGCCATGCTTGTTGGCATCCCCCTTGGATAGAAGAGCACACTAAAAAAAATGTCTAACGAGCTTCAACTTGTGGACATCCTCATTTGACAAAAGAGCACACTAAAAGAAAAGGGCCGACAAGCTTTTACTTGTCGATGTCCCCTTGGGTAGAGAAGCACACTAACAATAAAGGTTGACAAGTTTCAATTGGTTGGTGTCCATGTAGCCTAGGAGGGGGTTTGTAATTATGAAGATTAATTTTTTATTAATCCCTTCTAACACATAGGTAGACTATCAAACATATTTCAAAACAACACTTGCAATATTCATCATTTGCATGATTTCCAACATGAGACTTTACACTCTTTTGGGATAGGATCACCCATGCGCCTAAAGTCAAATCTTTATGTGAAAATTACACCCCAAGGGAGTTCATCACATGCGCCTAAAGATTATTCTTTATGGGGATCATTCACCAAAGACTATAATGTTTACACAATGGTATTCACAATAATCTCCACATTTTATTTCTTCAAAGATTCCTATTCACATATGATACTTCTACAAGTCTTGATCCAACTAACAACATGAAATTGAATGCAAATTATCCCCAAAAGCTCCAATCTCTACCCCTTATATACTTGAAGAAAAGAAGTGGATGAATAGTCAACCACATTCATCTATATCTATTCCATGTATCAAACCAATCATCAAGTGTCACTTATAATTTTTCATCCTCCTATGGATAAGTTTTATATTATTAGGAATCTAGGATTTTATCAAGTTTACATATTTGACCTCCCATTATTACTAATTTGAAATAGTTACATAAATTATTCATAATCAACCCTTATGCCCTTAGTCAAAAGATTCTCTTTGTAGGCCCATGAGGTTCATTATTTTATTCCCTATTTTTATCCATATTGTTACCCCAACATTAATACTATTATTTGTAATTATTAGTAATTATTTTGTTGTTACATCCCCCTGATAGAAGAGCACACAAAAAAAAATGCCCCCCCCCACCGACCCCCCTTCAAGGAGCACACTTTTTAAAAAACCAACAAGTCAATTCATCAGCGTCTTCCCTAGACAAAGGTGCAAGCTCAAAAACAAATTCCAATGAGCTCAAGTTCATCTACATCCCCCATGATAGAAGAACAAATTTTTAAAAATGCCAACAAGCTAAAGCTCATCAACATCCCTTGTTGACAAAGGAAAAAACTCCAAAAGAAATAATAATAATAAAATAAAAAAAAAAAATCTACCTCCAAGATCATGGGCTCTTCATGTTTTGCAAGCTCCACCTTTTCCCACACTTCAAACTGTACCCCTTCGAACTTTGAAATTGGTCCCTTTTTCACGCTCTTGAAGCTCTTGAAGCTTTGAAAGCCCTCAACCCAAATCCCCATGTTGTCCATGTTTTTCAAATGTTGGCAATGGAAGGAGTGCAAAGGAGGGGTGAGCAGAATGAGGGAGGCTAATGGGTTGGTAGGAGGAAGGGCTTTAGGTAGGTTGGAGGGGGGTAGGTAGGAGTTCCCAAAAAAAAAATTGGTGTCAAGGGTGGCAAGAAAAATAAAATCAAAAGGAGGCCTAGGAAAAAAAAACTATGATCTGGGAAAAAAAAGTACGAAAAAAAATTTAGATCAAGGGAAAAAAGAGAAAAAAAAAAAAAAAAAAAAAAAAAAAACAAAAAAAAAAAAAAAAAAAAAAAAGAAAAAAAAAAATGAAAAAAAAAAAAAAAACCAAAATCAAGGAATAAAAGTCCCGGAAGATAAATAAATTATTGGCCAAGTAAACTAACCCTTGTGGGGGACAATTTCATCCCATCCATGAAATCCCAAAATGGGATTTTTTGGATGGTGCATTGGTGGGTCTTGGGTCATTCAAGTCCAAGCTATTGGTCTAATAAAGTGCCACAGGCTTTGTACATGTTAAACCCACAAAAATCACCACATGCTTTGGTTTATCTCAATCTAGTGGTAGATATAGTGTAGTGCGAAATTAGGTCATTGCGCAAAGCTGAACGCTGGCTGATCTTGAAGTTTAGATTGCCTGATCAATCGTCATCTTATTGCGGTGCCCCATTAACTACTGCATGGAGTTGCATGGCTTGCTTGATATTTGCTGGGGTGTGCTGAATGGTCCAGGAAAATTGGCAGTTGGAAATTATGAGGAGGGATGGAGCCAAATTGATGGAGAAGAGCAAGCAATGGCGACAAATGGTGGGAGCCGGATAGAATGGAGTGGCAGGAGATTTGGGAGGCAAAAGAGGCGATCCTTGTGGATAGCGAGGAGAAGTTCGGTTAGCTAGGATAGCTTGGCTGAATGCTAGAACTTTCCGCTGCGCCTGGTAATCGGTTAAGCTACTACAGAGGAATTGGCGAGAGAGAAACTAGACAGCACTGGGAATCTGGTGTTTTTGTGAACATTTGATGGAAAATTGAGCTTGTGCTTTCGAGGAATGTACATAGTTTGTAATGTAATGAGAGAGTTTCCCTTGCTGGCATCTGTGTGAATGGGCGAGGCAGGAGATGGATACTGTAAAACCTGCTCTATTGTTGTGTGGAAGCAAAGCACTTGTACGTCTTTGATCTTGTAATGTTCGTCTGAAAGAGTTAGTAGGTAGTTAGTGTGTTGTGTGAGATCGAAGGTCTGAATTGTGTGGAGTAGATCAGGAGAACATGGACGCCTGGGTTCGTTGAAGGCAATCAGTGTGCTGTGTGTTTTCGGACCCTTTCTTTTTAGGTTACAATAGGTCCAATCTGTCCAACATAGACCAATCATGCCCAAACTGAGTTGTCTTTACCACCTAAGTTGGCATGCTTGATTTTGAATAGCAGACATAATTCAATACATTACAAGATATACATGAGAAAAAAAATTTCAAAGATGTAGATCTAATTATCTTTTTGTTCAAAATATTTTAGGCTTTATGTAGTAAATACCTATTTTAGGGTTGGTCTCCATACATCATGCATGCCACCATGGACACACTTGGAAAAGTAGTAAAAAAAGCCCACTGCAAAAAAAACTCCAAAAGACACCTTTCAATTTTTCTATATGCCAAAGATCCTGCCACAAAGTGGCCACAAAGAGGTATTCAGTGAAAGTTGTATCCTTTTGATGAAGGAAGGATGCATGGGCACCCCATTTGGCAAGGTTCAGATACCTTGCCTACTAGAGTTGAACATAAGGTTACTAACTGGATTTAGTAGTATGAGCATTGTATGCTTTGGTGGAGCTTAGAGCGAATTAACAAACTTTCACCTTGAATGAAACCATGCATAAGGAAAATTGCATCGAGTTCCAATCCTATCACAAAACAAAGGTATTAGTGAGATGCAAATTTTTATACCATCATGTTTCCAAAAACACAATGAACTTTGTTATAATTATATTGAAATTTTGAGCTTTGTCATAATTGGATTAAGAGTCCAAGAAGCATTGCACATAGAAGTAGACGGTAAAAGTGGGCACACCCAAGGTTTCAAAGAAGAGTCAGGGTTAGTTCAGAGATCAAGTGGCTTTTAGTAGCTTCATGGTTCACATTGTTGCAAAACTCCTTGAACCAATTATGTTGGCATGGACCATGTGATTAACAATTTTGTGACCCAAGAGGAAAATTATGTTGTGACACTGTGGGGACAACAAATTAATGAATGGTTTTTCCTCTAGTTGGTATGCAAGCTCATATAAACAAATGGAAAAAAAAAAGAAGCTTCAATCAATTGATCACATATGTGGCGAAGATGTTTTCTTCCCTCATGCAAAATATTAGGTTGCAATGGCTCTTGCTTGAGTAATCCCCACATTCTCTAGAAGATAATCCTTGTATCCTTCCATCCACTGACAATTTCACTTCATCAGTTGTAGTGTCCCTTTTGATTCCAAAGTTCCCATAGTTTAACTTGGTGTAAGAGCAGCACGTAAACCCAAGTTTGAAGCCTTCTAAGTTGAAACCAACATCAAGTGTACACGTGTTGGTGAGACTATGTTTTAATGATGATCATCTATTGTGAGAATCAAGTTTGCTCTTTTGAAAAGGCCAAATTTTTGGACACAAGGGCTTTTCTTAGTACAAGTAGTAACTGTGTTGCTTCAACTTGTTTTTGAACGTAATCCCAACCTAGTGCAATCTTGTTGTTTGGTAAAAGAATTGTGTTTCATTCTAATTATTTAACTGAATGTAGCAATATTTAAGATTTGTCTCCAAGCGGTGAAAGCTATACCTCGGAATCCAAAATGCTCTTTATTGCTATGGTGTTTGGCTAAGTGATATCCCAAGCAATCTATAACATTGATCATGGAGACTTCACATTGACTCCAAGCTTTGCTACAAAAACTTAAGTACTTTTTAGTCAGACATTCCATTCAAACACTAATTTACATGGCAAGAGATACATCATAACTAACACTTCAACAAACAAGAAGGCTACATTCACTTGAGTTCCACATACATTTTGTAGAAAGAAAGACATTAACCCAAGGGTTTAGGGTTTAGGGCATAATAAAAAACCGACATAACAAAGAGGTAATGTGTGATTTAATCCCATTCTCCATAACATGTAAAGAAAAAACTGATTTTTTTTCTTGATCATGTAAAATTCAACAATAGTAAAAAATTGTGAAGCTACTTCCAAGATAAAATGTTGTATAAGATTTGAAATACAAATTATTAAATGATGATGTCCATATGTGAAACATTTCTAAAATGGCCTAGACCTTTGATGTTGATGTGTCTACTGAAATCACTGCAAAGTTGAAAGGAATCTATAAGTGCACACCACATTGTCACGTGTAATTCGAGAATTAGAGCAATCAGTTGAAAAAAAACCAAATTTCTTTTTCATGTTTAAACTTTAAACTTTAAATTTGCTACCATCAAGCTTCTTTTATTGTTTGTTTTTTGGGTTTAAGGTTTGATGTCATGGAGGTTGCTTTCGAAGAGTAATTCTATCCCACTAAACCTCCATTGGAAGTTGATTATTGTGGTTCTGTATTAGTTTATGTTGTTGCTACAAGCACAATAGTGGTGACAAACTCTATAACCATGGATGTTGCACAACAATGGGCTTTGTTGACCAAAAAAAAATAATTTTGAGAACTCAAAAGTTGCATTATCACAATTTGGGCATTCTTTGCATCTATTACCACATCTTTTTCCAAGGTAAGTTCAAGCTCAAATCAATTCAAAGAATTGAAATCTATTATTTATTATCTTTTGCACCAATTACAAAATTTAAGAAGGGCATGATAGCCTACGCGTGGAAATTTGGAGTGGTGAAAGAAATTTTTTTTTCGGCCCTCCCAAGATTGTAGCCAAGCTCTTGAGTGCCGAGAGCTTTTCATTCTTGGCGGTCCAAAGCTTGGCCGTGGCTAAGCTTTGGAGGGCTGAGACTAAGAAGCTCTTAATGTTCCAAACTTTGACATTGAAGTTTAGATCACCAAGAATTTTTTTTCTCAGTTCTCCAAAGGTTGGGTTTAAGTTATGAACCACCAAGAGTTCTAAGATCTTGGCTTTCCAAACTTCAGCACCAAACTTTGGAGCAATGAAAGGATTTTCTCTTTTTTATGTTTAGATTTCTTTAAGCTCGATGTCAAAGTTTGGAAATTTGAGAGGTTTGTTCTCTTTATGCCCCAAAAGCGATGTAGGTTTCAAAATTCGGTGCCAAAATTTGGATTTCCAAACATTTTTTGTTTTCAATCCTCCAAATTTCGGTGCCAAACATTGGAAGGATGAGAAAAATCAATTATTTTTCCTTTGTTTTTTCAATTTTGCTTGACATCAAAATCCTTTTGACTATGCAATCTTTGATGCCGAATATTGGTGGATTAGGAGAGTTTCAACTTTTGGAGCTCCAAGGTTTACCATTGATGGATGACGTAGCTCCAAGCATGGATTTCCCATGAAAATGCTTACAAACTTGATCAATGTTTTTTTCTTTATTGTGACATTTTGAGTTATCGTTTTTATTTTATTGTTGATTTGCATCTTTGTATCTTGTTGTAGCCTCTCCATGCTATTCCGTTGGCTAGCTAGGAGGAGGAGGTGGGTTGGTTCATCCTTACCCCTTTCTTTTTCATGTTCTAGTTTCCATAGCTTTTAACCTCTTTTAGTTTTCTCCTTCTAGGTCAAATAAGATCTTTGAGTCCATTGAGTAGGAAGAAGCCCTGACCATATTTCAAAAAGAGGTAAGGAGGAAGAACATTGATTTTCATTGTTTCATGTTTCTCTTTAGAACTACTTGAATCAAACTATGTCATTGGAACTAACATTTTAGTGTTTCACTTCTAGGAAACAATGTCTCAATCCATAGGCTAGATTGCAGGTTGATCCCTTGGATGTGGTAAATCCAAATCCTTCATATCTTTCAATTGTTGCAGTTTGATTTCATTTATGCAAATCTTGCATTTGGCTCAATCTTGTTATGAACTTTGGTTTCAAAGTGGGAATCTATTTCATTTTCAATGTGTTGTAGATGTAGGTTGTAGAGTCCCAAGCTCAAGACATAGAACTAGGCACATTTGACGACACAATCTAGAAAGTCCACGTCCACCACAAGTTCAAGATTGTGGAGGTCTTAAATAAACACAAGATTTTGCCAAAGGAGACAGCTTGAATGAACATTCCTCTTTGCATAATGATATCCATGCCCATGGTGAGACCGGCCTTGAAAATTGATGTGTTGAAAATGGAACAAGCCTTCCATATGGGATACAGGGAGGGTGACAAAGTTTTCTATGTGTTTGCCACAAATTGGCAAGGGGAAGAAGCTCTTGTGGATGCTTATGAGGAGGGCTGGGATCAACATTGGAAGGTTGTTAATGATGAATTTGAGGTCTTTCTGAAAGGAGACCCATATTTCTCCAAGTTTTCAAGACGTATGTTCCATGTATGGGACAAGAATCACTGTCTGTAGGCGTGGGTGCCATACATCACTCGGGTACACCTTGATGATGCAAATTGGCACATTTGTGTCAATTCCATGTGTCAAGAGGACTCATGGAGCTGCTCATAGCCATGATTGACCTCAATAGGTAAACATTTTTTTTTCATGTAGCTTGAGCTCATTGGAATGTCCATGTACATGTGCCTCACACCTTGTTCATTCTGTTTTTGTGCAAGCAGGATATTTGTACCAAATGCATTCAAGCATGTTTATTATAAATTAAATGATAAAAGTATTCAAATACTTTCACACCCAATTTCAAGACATAAAAACTCCAAGTAGTTTGAAATTGAGTGTGAAGGCATTTGAATTCTTTTATAATACAAATTTCAATAAACATGCCCAAATTGTGAAGGTCCAAACCCCGTGCTCACAATTAAAAAACTCCTCGCTAATGGGCTTCAACTTCATGGGCTCCAAGACCAAAAGAAAATCTAGTCCAGGCTAATGGAATATTCCTTGAGGCATCGGATCCTATAGACCCATAATTATCTTTTGGTCTCCCATAATTACCTTCTTTTCTTTGTTCGTCCCACCTCCAATAAGTGAGGTACCAAATTTTCAGAGTTCTAGTTACCCAGGGGATGCTAGAGTGTAGGTGGGTAGGAGAAAGGAGTGACCTAGTTATTAGGAGAGGAGTGGGGTAGGTAGGCTTGAAAGAGGTAGGTATGAATAGCTCGGAATGTGGGACAGACATCGATATTTATATTATATAGATGCTTTTGATATTTTTGGAAAGTTCTCAATGAGTAGGATCTTATGGAGGTGATTTTGTAATTTTTAGTCATAAGGTGCCAAAAATATTAAAATTTGAAATCTTTGTCATCTAAAAATTCAAAATTCAAATTCAATTACTTGAGCAACAAGTTGACACTTGGACCAACGGCACAAGGCACACTAGTATATGTTATGGACACATATTTCAGTGCACTATTTTAAGAAAAAATTGGCAAATATTCTCTGTACATGTTGAAAGATGATTCACCATACAACATTAATCAACTTTGCATCCTTTGAATTTGTATATTAGTGGGAAAGGTTGCTTCACATTGACATCTAGCATGTTTCATTTGAATGGAGATTGTCAATTTGATGTTTGGGAGGATGTAATTGTCACAATGTTTGATTCAAAACTTTATGCAAATA
>Ga0116231_10008491_pt1 | contig 18004 bp, 22 predicted proteins | sample S1TSphgellanicum_2_FD_89695 | JGI IMG/M metagenome (GOLD analysis project Ga0116231, IMG submission 89695) | Host-associated microbial communities from peat moss isolated from Minnesota, USA - S1T2_Fd - Sphagnum magellanicum MG | ecosystem: Host-associated > Plants > Peat moss > Unclassified...
AACTATAGAAACTCAGGAGCATGTTGGTATTAACTTACCTGTTGCCATGCCTTCTCTCCTACATTCCCCACCCTTGCACCAATATTAGAGCGTAGCCGACTACTCGCACCTCTTTTAGGTGTTGGCATAATTGTCGCCTTTTTTTGCACTTTCTGCCACACCAAATCCACCAATGAATACAAATGTGAAACCATATCAATGATTTCCTTCATGCTTGTATGTACCTAGACCCCAAACAATGTGGGTATGTTCTTAATCTTTAGATTGTAATAGAAAAAACAACAAATCTAGCTTCCACAATCTAACTTATGTCCTATTTTAGCCATGTAGTTGGTGCAATTCCTAACATCCCACACATATGCCACATGTGATGAAAGGTGCAAGATTACTCCCACAATCGAACAATCCATAGCATTGTGTAGACTTTAACTTTAATGTGTTGGTCATGTTGGGCACTTAGATCGTACCTTTGAGGGTGGGCATTGGTAGTTGCTCCCATCTACACAATCACCGCCTTTGCAAGCTATTCCAATTTGAATGTCCTTCCTTAACATATTAAGATTCTGCCTCATATCCTTTCCTATTAGCACATAGTTGGGGACATGTGAAGGGACAACACCATCCATTTGTTGGCCCACCCCTTTTCTTGTAGACATATGATGGGCTTTTGGAGCTAATTGTGTGGATAAAGTGGCACTCTTAACCATTGTTGTGCCTGACCCTCGTCCATCAAGATTTGAATGGAGAACCTCATGCAGGCTCTTTGCAACACCAAGAATCTCAAGGGATCTAGTCCTTGTAGTAACATCTACCTCTTCAATGTTTATAGTGGCTGCAACAATTTTTGGGTTTTTTACATTCACACCATCTTCTCGACATGCTGGCAATTGTTGCATGAAACTTTCTACCTTAGCATTTAATTTATCCATCCTTTCAAGAACTTGGGAAACTTGGCCACTCATCTCTGGCAGCTTCCTTTCAATGCTAGTCATTTGAGAAAACAAATTAGGAGATTGTGATGCCCACCCAATAAACCCATCAAAAGATCCTTATAAATCCAACATAAGTATTCCACTTACTAATTACTATCAAACTCATGAAGGCATAAATAAAAATGAAGCAGCTAGGAAAACTCATTGGATACCCAAGTGTGCCACTAGAATCATGTCCCACATTAGCCATCTCATATATTGATGGGCTTCAACGATGCTTGGATTTATGCATTCACCCATTTTAGACATCATTTAGTGCTCAACATTGTATGTGGCATGTGAGTGCATAATAACTTCAACATTTTGTAGTTTCCATTTGGCCATTACAAAGGATTAGGGTTTTAGGGTTAACTTGGCAATTTTGCTTCTATACCTGCCTTACCACCACACCCAAGGTGGCTTACATTTGCAACTGCCTTTCTTGCATCAACCATGTGTTCACTTTAGGTCTTGTTTGTCCCATTGTTCTCGGTCCACTCCAAGTGGGCAGGCTTTGGCACCTTTCTATGCATACCTTCTTTTTAAGCGTGTTATTTCTCCTTTCATAAATCTCCTTGCACAATCCCTAAAGCCAGCAACACTTAATTCACCACCTAGGTATTCAAATTTCCCATCCAATTGCAAGCGGAGTCTAGCCATGTCTACAGGGTCTTGTTCTGTAACCGTAACCATTGCCATGTTCAAAATCCGAGGTGCTAACGACCTAATCACACCATCCCATGCATCCTTCCCTTCACATGCACCATCAATTTTGCCATGCCTTGTCACTTGCACCTTATGGGGTGGCAAGCCTTTCTCCCTTCGTTATGTAGCTTCAAATTCTATAGCTCGCTTTGAAGCCCGTTGTTACATACGACTTTCAGCCAAAACTTTGAACTGGGCATCTACTTCTATTTCATTATCCAAGGCCATGTCTGGTGCTTGTGTTTTTGGGTGTTACCCCATTTGGGCTTCTACTACTTGCCCGCCCATCGGTGAATGTGGTTGCACCCTTTGACATAGCCCTTGATCACATACACCCCCTCCTTCACCCCATGCTGATTCACACATGTTGCTTCTAGCCCTTCCATAAGGGGCACAACAGTTTGCAAGTCCCTTGTGCCCAGGGTTCAATCTTACCTTCCAATTAGGACATTGTGACACTTGGCAAGAACTCCATTGTCTTTTGTGCCCACATTGTCCAACATTCCATGTGCATTCTGAACCTGCAACACCATGTTTACATGCTTGCTATTGCACCTTGCAAAGTCACCACCATGCTTGCCACTTTGTACTGTTGCCAATGTGTTCTTTTGTAGCCCAATGGCATTCACCATATCAACTTGTGGTGGGGTTTCAACCCGAGCTTTCTTTGATGTTGCTTTCTTTTCTCAAACACACACACAACACGTTAGACATAGGGAATGGGTAGAAGCTAGCAAAACATACAATCTTGTCATATATTGTCAACATGAGACATGTAAATCCAAAAAAACAGAGATTTGTATGGCAAACTTATCAATCATGAACAACCCTAATCACAGAAATAGGGCTATATATCAAAGGCATACATATAAAGATTGATGACATTGAAGACAACCAACAAAGTATTTGGTAAGAAATTCAGAAAACACCTTCCCATGAGGTATAACTTTATAGAGAAAATCCAATTTTCTTTTGTATCCAACCAAAAGTTTTATGGAAAAAACATACGGATCACCAAGGTAATCCAGTGATGAATCATGACAAATAGGATCTATCTATAAAAGAAGGGCACATGAAGAGATAATGGAGCACAACCAACAGCAAGGGATTGACTTTGGACTTCCAAACCTTCTAGGATGCACAACAAAAAGTTTAGGACCTTCTTAGGACCTTTTCTCCATAACATAGGACTGGTTTTACAAACTTGGCTACATAACCTTCTTTCTAGGTCATAAGATCTAGAAAACACAGAATGAAGGACAATCATCCATTTCTTCCTATTGTTGTGGCAGCAAGATTAAACCTGTGACGTTCAATTTTCCCATTTGAATCCATAAATCTCCCACAATTTTTTCATTAGCAAAGATATTAAAAGAACAAAAAACTTATGTGACTTAGGCACATACGAAGAGTTTTAAATCAAAAACAGAATTGGTGAGCTTTTCCAGTATTCGGGCTTCTCTTACATGCTTTTAGGATCTTGCAAAGACTGAGCTACATGTTTGACCAACATATAGCACTTTATTGGGACCAGTGTTATGGATTACATATATTACACCACTATATGAAACAGAACAAATTTTGGCAACAAGTTTGAGGTGCTTTTGCCTTAACCTTTTAAGCCTGTTGAGAGAATTTAATTACAAATTACAAAAGTGAGCATGATCGGCAAATTCTTGAAAGAAAACCAAATCATATTTGCATTACCAAAATCATGGAGGTTTATAAGATTATTTTTGGACATGAAAAAAAAACCTGATACAAAAAAAAATAGTCTGATGAACAAACATGGCACAAATCTAGATCTTAACTGAAAGCTTGAAGACACTATGGATAAAGGCAATAATTTCCAAGAATAGTGATAGACTTTGCAAGCTCTGAATTTAAAGAAACTATTTCTAGCTCAAGTAAAAATCTCCAATCTTGATAAAAGAAATCAAGAAATCCCCCATTTTGTAGGAGGACTGCTCACAAGCAATAAGGAATCCTAAAAAAGGTATTGCTTGACTTTGAGATTATAGACAAACTAGTACTATGCCTTCTCCCTAAAAGGCCCATTAAAGGTTGGAAAACTTAACACCAGAGAGGAACAATATAAATAACAACATAGAGGAGAGAAAAACATGAACCCCATCAACAAGATCCAAAAATACTTTCAAAGACTACAGATAGGCATTCCAGCATGGTACAATACACAAGAGAACTTCCATGTGATAGGAATGCCATAAGATACCAGAAAATTGAAACATGACAACAGACAAATCAAACAAAAAAACCAATAACATTCCCAACACTTAAGACGTGCTTAGCTACAAAATGGTCTTTCAAAGGAGCTAAGGTACACAACCTATACCAAATATTATCAAGACATGAATCATATACCTCTTTGGCAATTTCTATATATAAAACTTGCTCTAGCAGGCAGGTGATTAGAGGTAGTGGTGATGTGTAAGGGCCTAAATACAAGAAAAAGGGCGGGTGAGTGCAAAATGTGAAAGGTGGGATTGCTACGATTGGAACCATGTGATTTGGTACTACAAATCCTCCACCAAAACTTCAAACAATGGCTGCACATTTTTGACTTGATTTTTCTAAACTTTCAAGCCCCAAGAAACACTCACAATTTCTGCAGTACATGCATTATTTTCAAAGCTTTCTCCAAAAAATTTCAATGTTTGTTTCTCATCCAAGTTCTTGTCTTTTGATCTCTCCCATGTGTGACTATTTTGGAAAACTTGGTCCCCTGAAACTAGGTGACTTTGTGATGTAACATGTAAACCCACAAGAGAATACTAGATGTTCTACAAGTGGCTATCTCTAATGTGATGTTTAAGAGCCAATAAGCACATGTCAGTTCTCCTGTGACAAACGGGGCATTTGGACTAGTAAGACAAGCACCCAATCCCTAAAGAAAAAAGTGATCTACAAACTCATCAAGGAGACATTCTTGTTTGGTAATTGAACTTATTCACATTCTTCAGGCACAAAAGCTCATAGAGCATCACATCTCTTTATAGTGTGGCTTGTGTAGTTGGAAGACAATCTTGACAATAATACATCTATAATAATCAAATGCAATGTCATTGCTTCTTGAGGAATCTTGGAGGGGGAAAAATGTAACATTCAGTTCAGAGATGATGTCAGAAGAGAAAGAAGAGAAGAAAGTTTTGTTTTTTTGTGTTTGTGCTATATCAAAGATGATGGTGAATGCAAAACAGGTGCGTACCAAGTCCACAGATGATAAGGAAGAGAGTGGTTGATATGATCACTAGCAAAACAATCCATCTGTCAAAAAACAACCAGAATTTTTTTTTTGAAAATCTTTAAGAAATCTCTAAGGAAATAATACACTATTGTAGCAAAAACATGACATTTGGAAGATTGGATTGTTGGAAAAAAAAAATTCACACATGAGATTGCAACAAAAAACACAAAATCACACACACTAGATTGCAGAAAAACACAAAATTGCACACTAAAAAACAAAAAATCACATATTATGCTATATAAAAAACTATAGAATTGCACATGCAAAAGCACAAAATTGCAAACCAAATTGCAACAAAAAACAACAAAAAAATCACATACTAGATTGTAGCAAAAGTATTAATTTAAATCACACCAGAATTGCAAGAAAAAACACACATAACCACACAGCATATTGCAGGTAGCAAAACACACACAACCACATAGCATATTGCAGGTAGCAAAACACACACAACCACACAACATATTGCAGGTAGCAAAACACACACAACCACACAACATATTGTAGGTAGCAAAACACACACACAAAAAATCAAACACCAAAATTGCAACAAAAGACACAAAATCACATAGTACCAAATTGCAGAAAAAAAACACAAAGTAGATATAGAGGGAGGGAGCTCGGGGCACAAAGTCAGGCCGAAACACAAAGCCTGGGGGGGGAATCTTTTTAATGTTTGTTAACATTTTACCAGAATTTGTTTGTCTATTTTGTTATAGATCTTGCCTACATGTTTTTATTCTTCTCCAATTTCATTTGCTAGAATAAACTTCAACTGAACTAACAAGGCATAGGACCAGTCACAAATTTCATAGATATTGTGCCTTCAATATTGTTACTTTTAGTATCTTGACATCAAAATAGACTTCAAAAAAAAAATTGAAAATGGGGGGGAGGGGTACATTACATTTGGTGTGGGGGTCTGTTTGCTAGGTTCCTTATTTTGTTCCTTCATAATTGAAAATGCAACTGGTAGCTCAGAACCTTTTGACTCTTCTCCTTTTGAGTTGTAGTCGTTGCTATTAGAAATGTCACATTCATTAGATGCTGCTAATATTGATGACCCTTCCTCTTTCGCCATATGACGATGTGGTTTTCCAGCATTCCTAATGCTCCTCCTATTGCTTTGGTGTCCAAGTATTCTCCCATCCACCACATTTTGGGTGGACTTCTTATTTGTCTTCTTCCTCCCTTGCATGGTTGCTAAGTTCATAAAGTGACGATTACCAAGTGACCGAGTGTTTCCAAAATACAGCAAAGGTGTAATTAGTTTGGATTAAGACTGTCTCAATAAGCACATGACCACTAACTAGCATACAAACCTAATCCTAAGCTATACGTGTAGTAAAAGATCACCATAAACCTTATTTCATGGTAGTGCCAAACACATCGATTTTAAACCCTAAACCCTAACCCCATGAAGAATTTAGAATAGATTGGAATTTGGATAGTAACTACAACCTAACATTAGAACAAAGATTATTGAAGCGTGTTCAAACTGTTTGGTAGGTGTATACACAAAATTCATGCACATAGCCAAACTTCCAAACTCTTTCATATAGTGCAGGCAATGGAGATTGCACGATCCATTACTGAATTGTGTATGGGCCTCTCCATTTATGCATGTGAAGACAAGTCTAAGAAAAATTCACAATTCTTGGGCGCTTCCTTCAACTTCTGCAAGTCGTTGTTTGAGTTGAGCAACGCGCATGTTACATGTTAAAATGTAGGGGTTGGGCATTGTTTCTTTGGGATTAGCATCCACTTTTCCTTCATCGTGACCCACTGTACCATCAACATCACTGATGACTGCATTTTTGTCATGCTCCATCTGTACCTTACTCAAACAACTAGCCTTATGTTGGTCTTGCCTTAGAAATGATAATTGTTATGGTATACCACAAGCCTCCCCAATGCTTCTACTCTTCCAAGTCTATAAAAGTTGGTTTTTAGGGAAAGCCTAACAACCTTTGTAGTTTGAACTTGAACATGTTGAGTCCCACACATAAGCATTTAGTAGTTGCAAATTCCCTACTATAGTACAAACCCTCATTTACTCTGGGGTACCTTTTAGATAGTTGCAACCAATTTTATTTCTTTACAAGGGTGTGAATAGGAGCTTAACAAGGAGCATATTTTGCACATTAGGCTGATACTTCTGATTTTTCAGTCTACACATCTACTTGGACTAGGTAAAGTTCATGTAGTTTGTAGCAAAATTTAGCACGTATCAGTATATGAAATGTGTGAGTTTAGGGTTAATAATGATTTCATGATGTTCAAACATAATGCTAACATTTGTTGTGCATGGGGTAGTGTCCAAGGTAGATGTTGTGCATTGGAGGTATGATCTCCAATGTGCAGATTTGTCTAGTTCAAAAAATATAGCTCAAAAATCACTTCAATGTTCAAAAACAATACTTAACAAGTAAATTGGAGGTGGCATATGCATTGGCGCTTTGTCAAAAGAAAAAACATGGTTAGACAGTAAACAATGGTCAAGTTGTAAAATCACAAATTTTAAATTACCATTAGTTAGCCAAAATAGGCCAAAATCATATAATGCACATGTAATTTGTAAGATATTATGTCCACCTTGTTTGAACCCTTAAACCCTAAACCTAGTTAATGTTTGAAGGTAACTGTTACATCAATTTCTTCCAAATCAAGTGAAACACAACAAGAATAAGTGCAGTCAGAACCTTGTGAGTGTCACAAAGTATCAAGATATCACCTTCATCACGAATCATAGCGACCAACAGGAAGACTTAGTCATGACATTGATGAGCACTTTAAAAGAAAGTTCGTCAAAAAATTGAATGGTATCTTCATTCAACCTACAACAAGCTTGTAAAGACAAGCTTTGCATCAGAATGTGTAGCACATGGTTTAAGGTCTAGTCTCATTGCTCAGTGTTAGCATCTCTAGTAATTTGTATCTGAGAATAGTGACATTCCATACTTCCATCCTCATTGCCAGCAACAATGCAACATTTTGAGGATTAAGCAGGTGATTGGCAAGCTAAGGTTGAAAGAAAACTAGAAGAGAGCTTTTGTTTCAGATTCACTTATAGAGCACCATCAACAGAAGATATCATCTAGCCATTCAGGGCAGACCTGTCTGAAGACCAAGATGGCAAGTCCACTATTTTTTTTGCAATTCAACTAGTAACATCAGCCTTGGAACACTCCCAAACAGAAAAAAAAATTTAAGACAAGCCAAGGAGGTCCAAAATGGCATGTGGGAATATGGGCAAACAAACTGGCCAACCCATTTGACAAAGACATAAATATCCAAGAAACCAAGTACACACCTCTCTTTGGAACACAAGGAAGTGTAGCACTGGAAGCAGGTGACTGGCCAGATGTATGTGGAAGGTGAGGCAGCAACTTCCACCAGCTGACTTCATAAGTGTTAATGAAATTTTGGAGCTCCTTAATTGTAAAATCCTTAGGGTGAATAAATGGCACACTAACATGCCACTTCATCTGCAAACGCCTTGCAGCACAAGATGTGTGGCCTCCTTTCTGCATCTCTGCCAAACACATTTGATATTGCAAACTGTTATTAGAATGGCCTATAACAAGATAACCACACTGCACAAACTGGGATGAAAGAGCCTTTGGCACCTCTACTATAAAAAAAGATTCTATCATAAAGAGATTCCACAAAAGTATTGTTCAGGTACAAAATCCAGTCATATGGAGCATTCCAGGGGTCCATGTTCAACCTAAAAGTACCAAAAGCTTATGTCCACCATGGAGTGACACAAATATTTTTAAAAGTATACCAATAAGACCTAAGAGATAGATGATGCTACATGTATGTGCACATGGCTACAACTCACATCTTTGTTGTCACATAAGCAAATGTTAATGCCTTCACTTAGTGCCAAAGGGCGTAGATAATCTGTCCATATCTGGCAAGATTTGGTCCGTAGCTACCGTGAATGACATGGTTTTCGCCCCCTCAACAAGTTGACTAGATGCAATGGCTCTGCCTTCTGCTTCTTTGGGTTTGTTTTTTCTCAGCTAGAGTAAACAGAAAGGGTAGAGGGCAAGGCCCCTACCTATCAGTACACACCATACCACCCTCCTCAACTTAAAAATAGCCAAGAAGCATTTCAATCTTTCAATATGGCTTGGTTGTCAGTCACCACCTGACATCACTTCATTCAGCTAATGTAAGGACCATTGCATCATGACAAGAAAGTAGTAAGAATCCTTCCATATGTACAATTTAAGTCAACTTGAAAAGAATTGAAACATCCTACCACTAGGACCTTCTTGGCATATCTATTAAGCGGTAGTAGCGATGAATCCCCATTCTATCCATTCTTCAACAGCACAAGTGAGTTCCTAACTACTTCACGGGCTAATGATCTATGTGCTTGTGCATACTCCAACGATAAGGTTAAGCAATTGTGGACCAGTGCTGGGCATAAGTACAATCTATTGCAATTTCTTGAATTCATGAATCATGAAGGCAGGTGATTACTTGCTAGCCGATAAATGATTTAAGCCCCTTGTTGGCATAAGGGTGCTCAAAGAGACCTGTTTCAAATTTGACTTGAAGAATTTTGGTAACAACATCATCATTCCATGACATTAGGATGTTCCCGCTTTTGACCTCATATGTCAAGTTGTTGATGAACTGTTCATACATATAGGGCACCATTACCTGCAATCCACTAGAAATATCTATTAAATATTGTAGAACAAGCACTTAGGTGCAACATCAACTTCAAATAGTGGATGGAACATAGTAGGAGTCTTGGGTTTGCTGTAGGCTTCATGGGACCAGCAAAACAGAAAACATAGCCACACACTAGTTTGGCATTTGGGTCAGACCTCAGGCCCTTCTCAAGCCTTGCAAAACTATTCTACAACAATTCTATAAAGCAAGGGACATTACTTCAAAGCAACAACCAACAATTGTCAAGGAAAATAAACTTTGCAGAAACACAAACCTTTACTTTTCCCAGTTATCACCCAATTTCAAGGTATGATAAAATTTCAACTTTCAACTGAAAGCATGCCTATTTCTTTTTGTTAAAACAAATATTGCTTGTGCCTTGTTGAAGGAAAGTTTGTAGTCTAAAAATACAGGGCTAGAACCAATCTCATCTCTGGACCTTGGACAAGTCCTCAAGATCGCCAACTTTGTTGCACCCACCAAACATGCCACAATACACATATAGAACACACCAATGTCAATAGCAGAAGTAGCCAAGGTCTTTCTGAACGTAGCCACTCTGGCAACATTTGTTGTTTTCCCACTGTACATGGCCATGAATTACCCATTGAGCCCCTTTGCTTGCAATATCAAATGGGTAACTGGATGATTCCACTGAAGCTAACAAAGTCTCATCATTTGCATCACTTGCAATATCCTATCAAGTCACAAGGCATCACACTTGACTCATCTTTATGAGATTTGAAGAAAACTCCATAAGAATGATTCACAATTACAAGATGAGTCCAGTGATTACCTTTTGGGTGCTACTCACAAAGTATGAGATCATGAACAGAAATCACTCCTGACTCACTACTTCTACCCTATAGCTACAATGGTAGGAACTTTTACAGCCTAGAAGGAGAATGAAACTCAAAGGAAAAATATCCTATTCTGCCCACAAGATACAGACACCCAAGCTAGGGACTCAGATCCTTTTAGATTGCGCTGCTCTAAGGAATAGTTGCCAAGTATGTTGTAAGCTGAGATGTCCAAAAAGGTTTCACAAATTTGCAATGCCACTTAGGGCACAATCTTGGGTACATTTGACTTCAATTGGTTTAGCTCCTTCAACAACTAATATCACAAAAAATTCTACAGTCCATACAGGCCACAACAGGTTGATATTAACATATCTGGGAAGGACATAACTGGTTCTATCTTGAACCTTTGGAGTGCTTCATGGGACCTAATTGCTAAAATGATAAGTTGCTTGTCTTTAGGATAGTGGGTTCAAAATTCCCTCTGTACTGGAGGAACATCTCTAACCCTTCAAGTACAACAAGGTTTTTTTGCCCATGTCCAACAACCCAACAACCCAACAATCTGTGAGTTATGATAGAAGACTTACTTAGAAAGGTTGTGACACAGAGCTTTTAGTACCGGTTCCATCAACAACCTTTAAAATTGCAAGAACTACCTTTGTTGTGGTCAAAGAGTGTTGCCAACTATGACTTGGACTTCCATCATTGCTGCCTAACCTTCTGTCTGAACTTGACTGTGCTTTAATTGAAAAATTTTGACCTAATACCCTACCAACACCAAGCAACCTGCACCAAAGAAAGCAATAGAAATTCAAGGAAAACACTGAGAGTCATTCACAAAGAATCAAAATATCACCTTCATTTTAAAATTTATGGCAATGGCTAATATATAATGTTCAAAAACTTTAAACGCACCTAAGTAGTTTTACCATCAAAAACTAGATGACATGTCTATATAATGCAAGCCCATTTTATAAAATTGTGACTATTAGTTATCAACCATCTATCTATATGTCAACCAGTTGTGTAGCAAATTGGGTGTCAAGAACCTCAGTGATTTGTGTCTCAAGCTTCAACAACTGCATTTCAGCTACCTGATGGTCATGGTGTTCATTGTGTACCATACGAGTGCCAACTGTATCCCACATGTCAATAGGTTGAGCGAAAACCTTTGCACACTCGTCAAGCAGTTTTGTATCAAAAATTAGAGAGTTAAAAAAAATCATGGCTGTCAACTTCAGTGCCAAGTTTGTCAACCATACATTGTGTCAGCCAGATCCTGACCATTAGGCAATTATGTGTCCATGATTTGCACGTCCAACACTTGACCGTTGGATAGGGGACCATGACCCTTTTGACTGCCTTCTTGGTCACTAGGTTTGCATGTATGTACAAATCTCGCTGGTCATTTTATAATGCCACCATCCAAAGCTACCACTAACTTTTAGTGTGGCTTCTGGCAAGGTGTAGTCACACCCATCTTGTTTGATGTTATCTCCTGTAATGTCTTGATTTCCGATAATGGTAGAGGAAGGTCCTTGCATGCATGTGACTCACACTTGGTTTCTAGATCTCCGCATGTGGGACCAACCATTGCCCTTTCAGAAGTAGGTTCAAGTGGTTCCCATGATGGGAAAAACCGCCTTGCAACCTTTGCAACTATCTTTGGATTTGCACCAAGGCGGCTGGGTTGTGTAGGCAAGGGAATTGATGAACTAGGTAGTATAGTTTAACATACCTCTTTCAATTCCAAGGTCATTGCATTATTACATTCATCTTCTCCTCAAGCTTACATATTTGGGCCTCTAATGCGTTGTACTTTTCTGCCCAATTTTCACTACCTTTGTTTAGGATTATAGTGTTTTGTATAGGTGGTGGGTGGTTTACCTATCAAAATCAGCCCCAGTTAGATCACATCTCTACTACTAACTACAAAATGTGCATATAGTTTTACCCATATGGCATATTTGTCACAAAATATCAAGACTAAAAAACACCCACCTCTTCTTTAACAATTGCCTCTAATTTGCCCCAGTCAGTCCGATATTTTATGTTGCACCTAAGTTGCATCCAATGAATGTTCGTAGCCTTGACAAGTTTGATCTCCAACTTGGTTTTCAAGCAAGCATATTGACACTCTACAGGGATCACTTGCACAATCAAGGTGTGGGAGTTAACCTAGTGAGCAGCTTAGGCACATTAGCAATGTGCTTATCCTTCTATTGTAACACAAATGGCATAGTTATAATTAATCACCTTGCCAAACAAGGGGAGTTGTAGCATGCATGGCAATGGCTCCCTGAGATTAATGACCAGACCTAGTTACCAACACACATTCCAAAGGACCTTAATTAGTGCATCTATGCCCATACAAAAAATATTGCACATTATACATAAATATGATTATAACATTTGTATTGTCAATTGACATCAACTATGGTTTCAACAAAAACATTATTACGTTTTGTCCATGTCATCATCAATATCTTTGCTTGCAGCTTGTAATGTCATCACCTTTATACATATAAAAGTTTCCTTTGTTTGATCTAACCAAAATGACATCACTTGTCTTCTAGTCTTATTGTTGCAAGTGACATTAAATCACAACATCCAACATTTTATATGACCTTCTAATTCATATATCACAACTGAAAACACATACAAGTCATTAAAAGCCCATCTAACATACAACTAGACTATTGGAAAAACAAAATCAAGGTCTGGGGGTAGATAGAACTTTGAACATACAATGTGTTCACTGAAATGAACTTTTAGATCTTCTTCTTCAATTGCCTTTGCCAAAATACAAACCACAACCAAATTTGTTGTTTGGTACCATTCATGCGTGCCACAGCCAGATAGATGCCTAACCACTTAAGCAAAAACAGTCCTAAAAGGAACTTTCTACTTCTACATTGTCCCTTATAGGTTATTCCATGTTTGATGGAGCATGGACTCTTGTTAAGAAAACCCAAAAACAACCATTGTAACATAATGTAGCTAAATTGAGCCCACAACAACCATATGCAAGTTTGCCATATAAAAATCACCAAACAATGGGCTTTGTTTTATATAACATTTGGATTCTACAAAAGCCCTTGCTATAGATGCTTACTTGAATTTGTCCAGTGGAGCATGTGGTGGTGTAGGGGACACCATTTCAACCACCTTGGTGTTTGGATTAGCAGATGCAAATTGTATTCCCTTCTTGACAACCTTCAATTCCATCTCAACACCCATTTGTGTGTCCATCTCACTTTAGCAAGGATTAATAACTCTTAGTGTTTCTTCCTAGCCTGTTAGGTTTCTTTTCGAACTTGAACATCAATAATGAATTTGGCCCGTGGTAAGGACCTTGCGAATTGTGACCAAGACCAAAACTTGCATTAGTACTTCTCAATACCTGCAGAATCCCCCATAGTCCCTCCATCACCAACTAGGTTGTTAAAATCTATTGACCCATTGTGTGAATTCTGAGCAATTGTGCATTCTAAAAGAAACATCGCTAGTTTGTAAGATAAAAGTTGGAGGTAGTAAAAAAGGATCTAAAAGTAGGGGAACAACTCTATATCACACTTGGAAATTCATTTCTATGAAGTTGAGCTTCTGAATAAACAACGACCTTCGTGCTACTTGATCATTCACAAATCTTGGGATATGCTTGCATTTCAATTTACCATGAACACCATACCAATCTAGACATATTTTGTGCCTTCTGAGATATATCGGATGCTCACGAGAATGTCGACAACAAGCATCTAAATTATTTTTGAAATGCTCAACCCTAAATCCTGGTGGTACCTCTAAACTGCCAAGTTTACTGTGACATTGCTTGAAAGCATGCTTGATGTAAGTAGCAGTCTTTTCTTTGTCACATCCCCATACAGATTCCGTCATAATAAGTAGTCGACATTTTTGTAGAAGGTTATTTAAAAGACTAGCCAGTACACTGGAATCAGGTGTTTTATGTGGAAATTTTTTTGTCAGGTTGAGGTGATAACAGAGGTGCATGTACATTTGGTACAAACTACACACTTACTCTAGACCCTAACGGCTTGGCTTTTAAACCCTTAACCCTTCAAACCCCAAATTGATCAAGCCCCATATACCTCATAAGCACTGTTTTTTTGGCCATATACATCATAAACACTATTTTTTTTAGGAGTGAATTATCCCTTTCTCGTTAAAAAATCCGGGAAATTTTAGACAATGTCATTTTCTAATTTAATTTCAACCAATTTTGCTATTTTGAGGCAAATTTTGAGGAAATTTGAACATCATAAATATGGCACACTACTAAGTTTCAAAACAAAACAAAAAAATTTAGAGGGTGAATTTGCCTACCGTCAGTTAGAATTTGGAAATATATGAAGATAGACATGAAAAGATTGGAAATCTTTGGTTTATCTATGTGAATTCTTGAAAATAAAAGCACCAAAAAGGAAGAAGCTAGAGTTTCTAGACTAGATCCATGTGGTCAGGGAAAAAAGCTATGGATTAACCTAACTGTTTTAATATCAATCCAAAAATTCTTTCTTTAAACCCTTCAAATAAATTATTTTTGTGAAAAAAACATTTCCTCCTCAATAGTAGTTTATTTCCAGATTGAGAAATTCTACGTTAATTATGTACTCAAACAAACATGTGTCAAAACTACCAAGATACTAAGGTCATTGATACCTAGGCATAAGGCATATACCAAAGGACCTTTGGCCCTTGGTTGACAAATTTAATTTTGTGAATTAGACACATGTCAATTATTAATGGATTCAATGCAAATATCCAACTTGAATTCATTCAATTAAAATATAGTTGGTTGATGTAAACATTCTAACATCACCTTGAAACATTTTTCATCTCTGAATATTTTATTTGTTTAAAAAAATAAGGAACTTGAACAAATTGAAATACCCAAAGGTTAAAGGCCAAAGCTCCCATTGATTTTGTTTAACCAAAAAAAACCCCACATGTCAACATGCACAAAGACATCTTATAGATTTGTTGATGTTCCAAGAAGAAAATTGTGTACAAGAAATCACATTGTAAGTGTCTCAAACCCTAATGTAATTGGAGTCACGTGTCTCCAATTTGTTGTCGGCATTAACTAAATGGGACATAAATTGCAAACATTTCCATCTTTTTTGGTCACTCCTCCGACCCATTACCATTGGGTTTCTTGTTCGTATGCTTTTGGAAAATATTAGACACTCCACAAGTTCCATATACTCTAATGAATGAATGAACATTCCACAACTAAAATATGTGGAAGAACCACATGCTTTGCTCATTGAAAAAATATGGAGATCCAAGTTGGCATAGCATTGTGCATTGACAAATCACAATTGGAGATCCAAGGTGTCTGTAAAAATTTCGAAGAAATCTTTTGGACATTTTTTTCCAACAAAGATTGGGAAAATTTTGGAATTTTCTAAATTGTAAATTCATAAAATTTTCTATTTTACATCACAATTTATTTTTTAAAGGGAAGGGTGGGGTTGGGGGGGGGACCTTGTTGTGTGTGATGATAGCACTATTACATGCTTTTAGAATTTAATCACCAAAAATATTTTTTTCTTGTATTTTCCATGACAACACCCACAATTATGAGCACATCCAAAAATCATGAAGCGAAAACAAAGAAAAGGCTGGCATGCAAGGTTATGTTTGGGTGAAAAAACTTCTCCCCACCCAGAAACAATAAAAAATGGTTCTAGCAAAATGTATTTGAACAAATAAAATAAGGTACCTACTTAGGCACTGAAGGGGGGGTTAGAAAAAAGTAGGCAGTAGGTAGGTAGGAGGTACCTGCTTGGGGGGGGGAGGAAGGCAATCATAGTTTGGGTGATCATTATTAAATCCATAGGTCACAATAGCCATGGTAGGTGTTTTCCTTCCCTCAATAGCCAAAGAATCCTTCCCTAAATTCATGGGATCTTTTTTTAATTATTTTTTTGGTCCACCCACACGAGAACAAGGTATTGTTGTTTTTAGTTGAACAACTTACAGTGGGGAAAAAAATGTTTGCCACGTGGAATAACAACAAAACAAATAAACCCTCAAGGAGAATGGAGTTGAAAAACACCTTGTCATGGTCATGTGAAAGGTACCTTGAACGAACTACCACTTGTGTTGTGGTTGGTATACGATAATGACCTTTTTTTGAACAACCATCAGATTAGGAGTTAAAGGCTATGTCAACTTAGGAAATGTTCCAATTGGCAATTTGCCGTCCTTGCGAGGTTCTCAATGGCCAAATGTGATGAAAAATGGGCAAAATTCGTTGGGTTTCAAAACAAAGATTTTTTCCATTTGTGAAATGTTGTTACCCACAAAAAATTTTACATAATTTCTAATTCATCATGCTCTAGAAATGCATGGAAAGTCCAAAATTGAACTACATAACCAAATGCCATCTAGATTTAAACCAAGGTTTGAATGCTGCACTTTGGTCTATCATGGAACCACCTGGTGGGAATTATTTTCATATTGTTGGAAGGGATTTTGGGAGTTCGACATACATGTGCACACAAAATGGCAATAAACAATTTTCTTCTTAGCGATAATAGGCAACCCACCAATATTCCTGACTACTTCCAATAATGGTGAAAGCCACTACATCTAGCTTGTAAGTAGAAACTAAGTCTAAGGTAGAGGGAATTTTGAAGTTACAAATTTTGATTGCCACATCTCTAGTGCCAAGCATATTTTGAGCAAATAGAAAGACACCCATGTCCATAGTATTCATAAAAACCAAAACAAATTTGCCAATGTATTAATAGTAATGAAGGTGATGTTTCAATCACAATTTGACATGGTCAGAGGTGAATGACATTAAGACTTCGAGTAACTTAACTTGTAAGTGGCCTTGGGAGGGGATGATAACTAGTTATGAAGTCAGGACAAGTGGTAACTCTACCATCCACCAAGCAATGGTTTTTAACATATATTTGGTGTTGGTGCATTAGTGGTGACCATCCCAAAAACGATTTAGCATTCAAAGGATTGGGAAAATTGTCAAAACTACAAAAAAAAATTGGCAAGCAAATTTGCCTGAACTAGCCCCTTAACACTACACATGGGTGCAATGTTGGTGAAATTTTAGCTAGATTTTCAACTAGCAACAAGGCAATAATATTTTTGGGTGTTTTGCCCCAATTCGCCAAAAAAACCACTACCAAGTACAAAGGCTTGTCATATATACCCTAGACCCTAGTCCTAGCGCCTGGGCTGACCCACAAGGGTAGCCTTGAACTTACATGTTGTCATTGTGGCTGTTGACAAACAATTCCAAAAAGGGCCATTCATGTGAGGAAGTTCAAAATTATAGTTTGGGCTTGTGGTGGGGGGCAAAAACTATGCCAAATTTCCTTGATGTGTTCCCAATACATGTTTAATGCCTTCTCAAAGTTGGCTATTAGGGCCCATATCATGTTTTGTCTTAGGCATTGAACTATCTAGGGTCATGGGGAACCAATATATAATTTTAATCCGTGAATTTTACATAAGCCTATGCTACATCCAAAAGGGCCATCCATGAAGGCATGGTGATATTATGAATTTTG
>Ga0116231_10008492_pt1 | contig 18002 bp, 9 predicted proteins | sample S1TSphgellanicum_2_FD_89695 | JGI IMG/M metagenome (GOLD analysis project Ga0116231, IMG submission 89695) | Host-associated microbial communities from peat moss isolated from Minnesota, USA - S1T2_Fd - Sphagnum magellanicum MG | ecosystem: Host-associated > Plants > Peat moss > Unclassified...
AGAGGGGTGGGGGGGGGTGGGTTGAGGGGATATTCGCTCCAGGGGGGGGGGTGACATAAAAAAAAAGGAGAGAAAAAAAAAAGGGGGGTGGGGTTCCCCCCCCCCCCCCCCCCCTTGGGTATAATGGGGAAAAACTGCCCCAAAAAAAGATGTTGGATGTTTCAAATAATGAAACTCCTGCCCCTTTTGCATAGGAAAAATTCTACTGGGTGCTTTGCTTGCCAATGAATTTTTTAAATTTGTGCCACTCAAATATTTTTAATTAAAAGTATATAATTAAAAATAATTTTTAAAAATTAAAAATTATAATTTATAAAATAAAATATAAAATATATTAAAACAACAACAACAACCACGCCTGATTAGTCGGGGTGCTAGATAATGCTGAGATCATTCTGGTATCCCATTGTTGCCAGGCCAAATTTGGGTATGTCAACTTTGCTACATCCAGCTGGGCATAAGGTAACCATAGTATCCAAATCCACATAGGTATCTATGAGTAGCTATAATTTGGGTTCATTGGAAAACCACATGGTATTTGGGCTATTTTTTTGGGGACATAATCACATTGTTGCAGCATGAAGGTCCTAATTTGCTTGGGCTTTTGTAAGGCTATTGTTTGATTCGACAATCACCACAGAATCAAAACACCATGTTTTAATCCTTGAATAACCCAATGTTGTTGGATTTTGTTGACCATTCTTGAAGCATCCAATGTGCACACATCTTTGGACCATGTGTCAATGATGTTATTGCAGCTAGACACAAATTCACAAACACTCCCAATTCTCCTCCATGATCACACATGCCCACCTATTAGTGTGGCATGTGCTATTGGCCCAAGTGTGAACTTGTTACCCAATTTGATTTGGATTGAATTTCCAATGAATAAGATTGCTCAAAATTCAGTATCTCCCAGACCTTAGGTCTAAAAATAAAGAAACTACCTCAATGCATCCTACTCATCAACAAGCCTTCCAATGGTATCCAAAGCACAATGAGGGCCCTATGGTTTGGGAGATCTAGCTATGTCAATCGGGTAGCCAAGTGGGAGGGTAGTATGGAGGTCAGGGTTAGGGGAAAAACCCGTTAAAAAAAAAGCTCAAAGGTCAGCAGCCAAAAAAAAAGGTTGAATGTGGTACAATGTTGGTTAATGCAGGGTCAGGAGTTGGATGAAAAAACGCAGCCCATTCTCTGGAAGAAAAGCCAACTGGTGCATTTGTGGGTGCTGGTTTACTCTGGTCCCCAACAGGTACTATGGGAAATGTTCCTCTAGAGCTATGGTTACCACCAGAGTTTTTGTCTTTTGTCAAAAGTTGCAATTATAAAAATTAGGCTATTTTCCCCCCAAATCTTGTAGAAAAATTAGTTGAATTCACACTATAAAAAAAAATCCAGATTTGTCGGATTTTTTTGGGCACCAGCTGGCAAAAAATCACCGAAACAAAACTCTGGTTTCCACATTTGAATTTTGGTTGATTTGATCTTAATTTACAATTTGCACTCCTCTACCAAGGTGTCAGACAGGGAACTAGACAATTTACAGTTGAATGAGGCAACGATGCAAATAGAAGAAGACACTTGGAGTCCTGAGCAAAGGACCAAACCAACCTCTTGTTGGATAGACCAATTAGTCATGGTTTTATGGCGGTAGTTGTCACAATTGCAGGTGGTTGTTGTGTATCTTCTGTGCTGCACAGTTTGTAGACATAGGACTGGCGCAAAAGGGCCCAAGCCTCTTGTCAGGGATAAGTCATGGTTTTTCTAGTTGTCACATTTGCACATGGTCATTGGTTGATTGAAGATGAATTGCCTCTTCATTCTAGCCAGCTTGCAGACATGAAACTAGACATTGAAACTAGTGGGAAATATTACGTGGGCAATTGGACTGGGCCCGGAAGGCCTAAACTTCTTATCAGCATGTAAATCAATCCAAAGAGAAGAGGGTTCTTCAAAACGCAAATATGGCCAAAACATTGTCAGAGAGCAGTATTTTGGGGGAGTGATTTCTTGCAAAAGTTGTTAGGTGGCATTTATGCTAGCTGGGTATAGTAATGCAGATGGGATTTGCTTGCAGGAAGAAAATATTGAAACCAGGAACTTGGCCCACACATACAAATTATCAATTCCCATGTTTTGGCAACCCAAACTTGCCTTAGTTTTGCCAATGTTCAAGGATGAATATGCAAATTAGGGCCCCTTCCTAATTGGGGTGCTCAATTGCAATTTGTCATGCCAAAGGAAGGTTGTGCAAAAGATTGCCTTTCACACTATGAACGGTCAAAATCTATTAACTTCTAATAGAACTCAAATAGCCTCTAGATTTTTTCAATTTGCATTTAGTCTAGTGTGAATTGTGGTGTCCTTACTTGGGCTGACTTGACAAGTGGTACCTGTCACATATACCATTGGACCTTGGTGGCTTTGGCACAAATTACAAATTATTTTAGAAATGAAAAAGAGCCTACTAATGAGTGACCACCTTCTCTCAAACATAGTGAAGTTTGAGAATGATTTCCAAGTAGGGTAGAACAGCCCATGAACGATCACTTAAGTGCTCAATGTAAGTTGGATTCAAGGGGAGGGCTCCTTTGTTTTTGGTGTCCAAACAAAATTTGAACCCGTCCTATTAGTGCATCTAGTGCATTAAAAATCATTAAAAAATATTAGAGTTGAGAAAGTTACGGCCCCCCAAAGTAGAGGAGGTCAAGAACTCAAAAAAAACAAACCACCGAATGTTACAAAGCTGATTCCCAATCACCCAAAAACTTCCTTGGATATTGTTTTGTCACTATTAGAGTTCAAAGACAATTTGTAGAATTGAAGGTGGTGCTCTTATAGCATTTTAAATTGTTTAAAATGAATAAGAAATGAGAAAGTTAGAAGCTTTGAAAGTATAAGGGGTCCAAAGAGAAGAAAAAACAAACACGTTTTATGAGTTGGAAAGCTTATTTTTCTTCTTATTATTTTTTCATTACTCATTTTCCTTTGCACTTCAAAGATGATTTCTCAAGCTTGAGATAGTGCTCCCATAACATTTTAAATCATTCAAAATGAAACATAAATGACAAAGACCTAAATAATTGTTCGGTGAAAAGGTAATGATCAATGATGGGCAATTCTACCCTAAAGAATGATGTACCAACAAATTATTCGCAAATTTGAATTGGCTTTGGTAGGTTCCCCACTTTGCTTTGAAACTCAAAAGGTTCTTGTGATTCTAATTCAAGTTTACACCTTTTTTGTTGGAATTAGTAAAAGAATTGGAATCAATAAAAGAATCAAATTGTGAAAATAACCTTTTGCTAGATTCAAAATTGAAGCTCTTAACACAAGTTCAAATGTTTTTAGTGAACAAATCGAACTTTTTGAAAAGCTTACATGTAGGTTGAGCTGTATCAAGAAGGAAAAATTTTAATTAGTTGTAAAACTCCATACTTATACAACCCAGAGTTTTAATTCATTGGAAACTTTGTACCTACATCATCCTAATGTTGAAAATTTTGTATGTTTACATGAAATTGAACTTGATTTTCGAACTTGAAACTATACATGAAATTGGGCCAAAGATTCTTGAATTTGGAAAAAATGCCCAAAATGGAGCTAGAGGCTTTTGAAATTTGAATAATTGAATGTGGATAACCATTAAAAAATAAATTGAAGTGTCAAAATTGGGATTGAACTTTTTCTTAAAAGGGAAGAACTGAAATTTTCAATTTTTATTTTTCTCAAAGAATAAGTTTTTGTGAAGGAAAATGAACGACATTTTAAAATATTGTCTCAAAATGGAATATTAAAAATTAATTAATTAATTGGTAGATGTGTGCTAAAGCTACCCATGTACTATAGTAGTTATGTCTATTGGGTGAACCACCAACTACACAAGTATATTGAATAGTAAAGACCATTGTTGGACTAATATTACATTTTTGATATACATGCACATGATTTGTTAATCAACTTTTGTAAATCATAACCATGTCAAGGTTTGGTATTCCAAGTTTGCAATGCCTCAAACTAATCAAGATCCTAGGAATGCTAAATATTTGTTCAATCTTTATAAATGTGGACCAAGGATTGTTAAAATAATTGTTCAATTTTTATAAATGTGAACCAAGGATTATTAAAATAATTATTCAATCTTTATAAATGTGAACCGAGGATTGTTAAAAATCAATGAACCAAAAGTGTTAAAGCTAGAAATCTACTTTCATGAGACCTCCATTAAGATAAAGGTGAAGTTGTAATGTCAAGATTCACAATGAAACACCGAAACAAAGAAGGATCACCCACAACTTGTCCTTCATTTTGCTTCCTCTATTGAAGCTAGAACACCAAACAAGGATAAATTGTCTAGGAGTGGGGCAACCTCCTATGGCATCACAACACTATGATTAAGAATTTTTGTTGCCTTCATAAGAAATGGCACCAAAACATGTATGTCATACTTAGAAAAAAGTTTGTTGGCTACATGGCATTCAATATACTCAATCAAGCATTTTAATCCCTTAAATTGAAGCTTTAACATAGTGGCCAACATGTTATGTGTTTTCTTCACATTGAATCTTGTAACATCAAAGCAAAGAAAAAAACTAAGAACATATGTTGCTTGACCAACCATTCACATATACAATATCTCCAACCTAGGCAATTGAATTGTTGATTAGTTGAAACTCTACTAACAAAGGTTTCACAATTTCAACTAATGCAACTCCAACAATGTTTGAAGTTTCATTCTTTCAATGACTTTGAGTTCCTTATTAAAGAAAAGTAAGTCATTTATGTATAATGTTAAAAAGACATAAAATAATCCTTGATTTTTCAAACAATAACAATAGGATCTATTTGACACCTTAATGAAACCAAAATTTATGAAGAAGGAATTCATTATCTCATTCCAAGTTCACTGAACTTGGTTTAAGCTATATATGGCCTTTTAAAATTTGCAACAAGGCTCTTATGTTTGTTATTTTTATAACCTCTAGGTTGCATCATGTAAATGTTTTCATGTGTTAACTTTCCATTTAAAATTTTGTAATTAATGTCCATTTAGTGTCCCTCAAGGTCAAAAGAGGTTACTAATGCCAACAATGCTTGATGAAGGGGAATTTCATGATAGGGGCGAAAGTTTCATGAAAAATTAAGACATTTGGTTTGAAGAAAACCTTGAGGAACTAACCCTGTTCAAATTTTTTTAGATTAATACAAAAAACCCATTTTCTCCCTATTGTCATCCTTCCTTTGGGCAACAAGCAATGAGATTTTAGGTCCCATTTTTCACAAGTGCACAAAATTTTCATCTATAATTTTTTTTCCATTTGTTAGCGTCTTTTCTTAAAAAGATTCCTACCATGTTAATAGTTTATCAATAGTAGTAATGTTGTGTTATAACTTGGGTGCATGACCAACTCCCAAGAAGGACACACAATGTCTTTTTCAAGATGAAGGAAATTGAATGCTTTGAAATGGAAATGGGCTATGATTAGGGCTAAAGCTCCATGACAAGGAAAACAAATTAAGATATTGTTGCAAGACTCAAGACTACAAGAAATGTTGGGTTTTGCAACTAAATATTAGTTGCGAAAGACATGCAATTTATGATTTATAAGGTGCTTAGCACATGTTGTTTTGTTCATTTAATTGCAATGGACAATGATGTGTTGTCTAGTTGCAAATGTCAATTGTATTATCAACTACCATTTTTTATTTTGTGAAAATATTGAAATTCCATGTCATAAATTTTCATGGTGTGATGTGTGATGTGTAAAATGATCTGTAGTTGCAATGTTCATCTAATAGTTGTATGTATTGTGTTTTGTTGCACCCATGTGTCAAGGTTTTATTTGAGATTGAATCACTTTGAGTTGTAAACATTCATTATTAATTCCACAATGGGGACTACATGTTGCCATATGGCATCATTGTATTGGTCACAATAATGCACCTATAGGTTTTGGGACTTCTTTGTCATGCCATATGTCAATGTATTATTTGATAACCAAGGACTTAAAGTTGCAACATTCATCTAATAATCACATGTATTATGTTCTATTGCACTATAAAACTATGAGATCTATCAACTTAATTACCATCAAGGAAAAGGGCTATTAGGTAGGAAAGAAATAACAAGAAAAATGAAAGATATGAATGTGAAACCTATCATTTGTTTGTTTATTGTCCTACAACAATTACTATTTTTCCAAAAAAAATTTCAAATTTAAAAATATTTTGTTGATGTTGATGGCCATTTTTATGTTTGTAAAATGTTGGAATTTCACCATGAAAAAAAACTCAATTAAATCATTGATATTTAATTTAAATTGTCTTTAAAGTTTTTTGGAAGAAAGGATATAATTTTACAATGGGTTGCATGACTTGTAACCAAAAAATATAAATGTTTTAACAAATTATATTTCCATATATGGCTTATAACCAAAACATGGTTACATTTTCTTGTGGATGATCTTGAAAAAAACTACAAAACTAAAATAAATAAATAAAAGATTAAAAACTCATTGATGTCATTATTATTATCATTGTTTATAATAAATTCATTTATCTGATTTAATTTTCAAATATTTAAACGTAAATTTATAATTAAATAAGTTAATTTTTTTATAAACCATGTTTAAATTTTTTTAAAATATTGATAATTTTTCATCATAATAATAATAATTTCAAATTCTAAAAATTTCATCATTGTTTTTAACATGGATTTTTTCTTCAAACACTAAAGAAAAAAATGAAAAAAAATTGAAGGATTATCTTTGCGGTTTTTATTGTGTGGTGTCATGAACATTCATATGAATAAACTTGTCCAAGATCCCTTGAACAAACTAGAGGAAAAATATACATTCTAATTTACATGAATGTACAAGAATTTAGTACAATATTAGAATTCTTATTTTTTCAAATTAACCAAGTTGCCTAGATGTGTCTTTTTTATTAAAGGACATGTATTTTTTACTAAAGGCCAATGGCTTGAATGGTAATGGGTTTTTTTTCAACTAATCAATTTGATTAGAGTGACCAATTTAACAATTAGTCAAATTGGACATAAAAATAACACCTAGTGAAAATGTTTAGTGGCCTAATTAATGAAACCACCCAATCTAGTCAAATTGGCAAGTGCAATAATCAATAAGGACATCTATTATATTTAATCAATAGGTGACGCACTCCTAACTCCTTAAAGGATTCAAATGTGAGTTCAAATGGAACACATCGGAAGAAGGAGGAGTCGGAGCACGCTCCCTAGCTCACAACACTTTGAGGGGTAGAAGGGCGTGTTGGAGCTCTAGGATACGACTAGGAAGAGTTGACAAGTTTCACTCACTCACACGGGCCTGCACACAACCCACACAAAGTGGTTAGTGCATAGTTGGAGCACCTTTGGTGTTAGGATGAGCCACGGGCAACACAAACACACAAGACTCACCACGGCCCGGACTTGGGGGAAGCCACCACCTTCCCCCTTATAATATACTCTGTAACTCTCCACGGAGGCTACATCTAAATAACTCTTTTTCCCGGGACTCCCGAGTGGTAGTTCCAAAATCGCGCCAAATGGGACTCCCGCAACTTTGGAGCCCCATAACTTTGCGAGCAGACCTTGGATCGCAATGCAGTCTGAAGCAAAGTTGTAGTTCTTGTTGAGAGCTTTCCAACGATATGTGGCACGCCCCCTGCAGCTAAGTAAATTGGGTCGATTCCCGACTTTTTGTGGTCGAAAGTCAAATTAGCAGTTTGACTCCCGACCCTTCTTTTGGCCATAACTTATGTTTCAGATGTCTAAATGAGCAATGCGAGCCCACTTTAGACATCTACGTTCCAAGAGCTTTCCAACGATATAAAGAATGCCACAAAACATTGAGGTTTGACCCCTGCAATCGCTCTCTGAAATTTCGGGAGTCCATCGGGACTCCATCTCCCAAAGTGGGAGTTGCCGTAGGAGTGTGAGGGTTCACTCCCTCATACTCCCTCACACTTTCTAACACTCACGGGAGTATGTGATGTGACTCTTGGGCTTCTTCTTGCCTTTACTCCTGGACTTCCTCTAGGTTCGCAACCTTGTAATGCCTTTGCTTTGATTCCCGGGCTTCCTTCCTCTTAGCCCGCAACCTTGCAATGCCTTTGCTTTGACTCCCGGGCTTCCTTCCTCTTGGCCCGCAACCTTGCAATGCCTTTGCTTTAACTCCCAGGCTTCCTTCCTCTTGGCCCGCAACCTTGCAATGCCTTTACTTTGACTCCCGGGCTTCCTTCTTTCTGGCCCGCAACCTTGTAACCCCTTTGCCTTAGTCGTGAGCCCAAAGCTAGGGTTGCAACAATAGGGCTAATTAAATATGCATAGTCAAAATGACCAATGGCTTAGTCAAAAGGGCCAATTACAAATTATAATATTAGTTAGGTTTCTTAGGCCTACATTAAACATTTTGACTATCTTTGACCAATTAAAAAGAAGTTGAAAAATATAAAAATTAACTAATCATAACTAAATTAATGATAACCAAATTAATTATGATTAAACTATATATATATGATTTATCTAACTATGGTTAAATTAACTATATTGAAATGAATTACAGCTTAATTACTTATTAAAAAATAATTAAAATTAAAATTAAAATTAACCATAATCAATCTAACCATGGTCAATTTAACAATAGTTGGTTTAGCCTTAATAAGTTTAGTCATGATAATTAGTTTAACATAATTAATTTAACCATTACTAGTTGGGCCATTGTTGGTTTTGCCATAATGAATTTAACCATGGTTATTATAAACATAATTTAACAATATTATTTTTAACCTATTATTATTTTATCGTAATAAATTAAACCATAATCAATGAACCCATAATTAATTTAAAATTATTGTTAATTTAACCATGGTTGGTTTTGCCATAATTATTTTAAACATTTTTATTTTAGCCAAATTTATTTTACTCATGGTTAGTATTTAAACCATGGTTGGTTTTGCCATAATTATTTTAATCATTTTTATTTTAACCATAATTATTTCATTCATGTTTATTTTAGTCATAATTAATTTTGCATATTTTGTTTTGCCATAAACTATTTTTTCATTAGTTAATTTAGCCATATTAACTTTATTAGTGGTTAGTTTAGCCAAATTTATTTACTCCTGGTTAGTTTAATCATTTATAGTTTATCGATGTTTAATTTTGCCATAATTATTTTAATCATTTTGATTTTAACCATAATTATTTCATTCATGTTTTTTTTAATCATATTTTATTTTTGCATAATTAGTTGTGCCAAAACAATATATTCATTAATTAATTTATCCAAATTTATTTATTCATCGTTAATGTAAGCATTTTTAATTTAGGCATGGTTAATTTTACTTTAAATATTTTAACAATTTTGATTTTAACCATAATTATTTCATTCATGTTTATTTTATCGATAATTAATTGATCAATAATTGGTTAGCCATAAAATATTTATTCATTGGTTAGTTTAGCCATACTAACTTGACTCATGGTTTGTTTAGTCATTTCTAGTTTAGACACAATTGGTTTAACCATCATAAATTATTTGTTCTTTAGTTAATTTGGCAATATTTTTTATACTCATGGTTAGTTCAATCATTTCTAGTTTATTCATCAAATATTTATTCATTGGTTAGCTTGGCCTTATTTATTTTTATTCATGGTTAGTTTCAGCATATTTATGTAAATATGGTTAATTGAACCATAATTAGTTTAATTATGGTTTGTTTAAACATTATTTTACCAATCATTAATTTTTCCATAATTAATTTTCCCCTGGGTAAATTAACCACCTATTTAACTAATATAATGTAAGTATGTGGTTAAATAACTTGAATAAAATTAACTTATATGTAGGTGTATTTATTTATACATACCCTACCTATACTCCACCTATTTACCTATATTTTAACCTATAGGTAACCTAGTTATATAAGTTAAGGTAGGCCATTAAATATCTATGATAAATTACTACTTGGTTAATTAGTTATTTATTTAAAATACACTAACAAATGTGTAACAAAATAATCAAATATTAATTATTACAAATACATTGTTGATAATATATAATGAATTAAGTCAAATTTTTAAGGATTAATTATAATTTGGCTGTAATTATCAATCAATAATATAATACATTATAATTATCTTGATATTTTATATAATTCAAAGATTTATAATATGATTGTAATTATTAATTACAATACATTAATTAGTATTAATTTTTATTTTAACTTAATTAACATACACATTTACCTACTTATTTATTTATTTATTTAATGTATATTACCAATACTACCAAAACAGGGTGTAATTTACTCGCTTAAATCAGTATGGGACCTTAAAAATGAAATAACTTCATTACATTTTACTGATTTCACCCAGTGAAAGTTATTTCATTATAATATCACTATGTAGACATCATGTTTCATTACTAGTTAACATAATTCACTATTATAATTTACTATAACAAATAGGTTTATTTTTATGTTTTTAAAAATATGCTATTAATACTAGTTTATGATATACCCCATATTATTTTTATTATTCTAACTTATATTTTATGTTATTATAGGTTATTATAAATTATTGTACCCTAAATTAATATATGTTATTTTATTTTAAAGTATCTTAACTAGTTTATTATAAGCTTTTAAATTATTTAAAATTAAATTATTCAACTAACTTTAGGTTATTTTATTTTAAATTAATATATGTTATTTCAAGTTATACTTGAAATTATTCAAGGTCATTTTACTTTATGTTATTATAAATTATTATCCTAAGCATAATAACTTAAAAATAATCTAAAACAAAATATAATGACCTAAAGTAAAAATAACTTAAAATAAAAAATAACAACCTATGAAAAATAATTTTAAATACCCTACAATATAATAACTACCAATAGCCTATGATATTATACCATAGAATATCAAACAATAATTTATAATATAATAATCACTAATAGTTGTAATATAACATATAATAACCAACAATAACTTATAATACAATAACCATTAATAACCATTAATAAAATAGCCATCAATAACCACCAATAAAATAACCATTAATGGTTTACAATGAAATAATCATTAATAATTATTAATAGAATAGTCACGAATAACCATTAATAAAATAGCCACCAATAGCCATTAATAAAATAGCCACAATAGCCATTAATAGAATAGCCACCAATAGCCATTAATAAAATAATCATCAATAGGCATTAATAAAATAATCACCAATAGCCATTAATAAAATAACCATCAATAGCCATTAATAAAATAACCACCAATAGCCATTAATAAAATAACCACCAATAGCCATTACTAGAATATCCACCAATAACCATTAATAGAATAACCACCAATAGCCATTACTATAATATCCACCAATAGCCATTAATATATTAATCACCAATAACCATTAATAGAATAGCCATTAATAAATTAATCACGAATAACCATTTATGGAATAGCCATGACTAGCCATTAATATAATAGCCACTAGTAGCCATTAATAAAATAGCCAACAATAGCCATTAATAGAATAACCACTAATAACCATTAATAAAATAGCCACCAATAACCATTAATAAAATAACCACTAATAACCATTAATAAAATAACCACCAATAGCCATTAATAGAATAACCATTAATAGACACCGATATAATAACCACCAATAACCACAAATAGAATAACTACTAATAGTTATTAATAGAATAACCAATAATAACTCTTAATAAAATAACCATTAAAAAACATTAATAGTCACAAATAGAATAGGTACCAATAGCCATTAATAACCACCAATAGCACTAATAAAAGAACAACCAATAGCCACATATTATAATTGCTTAGGATTGCCAAAAATAATCTAAGGTGAAATAATTTATAATAAACAAAAATAACTTAAAGTGAAATAATTTTCAATATCCACAAGTAATTTATAATATTTACAAGTAGTCTAAATTGAGATAATTTACAATAGCCAAAAATAACATAAAATAGACAAAAAAAAATTTACAATAGTTAAAAATAGCCTAAAATGAAATAAGTTAAAATAGCCAAAAATAATTTATAATAACTACAAGTAATCTAAATTGAAATAATCTACAATAGCCAAAAATAACATAAAATAACCAAAAAAATTTACAACAACTGAAAATAGCCTAAGGTGAAATAAGTTAAAATAACCAAAAGTAATTTATAATAACTACAAATAGTTTAAATTGAAATAATCTATAATAGCCAAAAATAACATAAAATAGCCAAAAATAACTTACAATAGCTGAAAATAGCCTAAGGTGAAATAAGTGAAAATAGTTAACAATAACTTAGAATTACCAAAAGTAGCTTAGGGTGAAATAACCAAAAATAATTAAAAATAATTGAAAATAGCCATAAATAGCCGTAAATAATGTAGGGTGAAATAATTTCAATTAATGAAAAATAGTCATATAATAATTGAAAGTAGCTTAACATAGGTAGTATTATTATATTAACAAAAAAAATCCATTTATTAAATTATTTTTTTCAAAAGAATGGTCATTAAAATGTTATTGAATAATGATATTCAATTTTTTTTTTTGTTCAAATGATTTTAAACTTTCAAAAGGAAATATATGTAATTATGTACATTATTGAATTTTTTTTAAAAGTAAATTCGAATCATTTCATTTGAACAAATCTCAATAAAATATGAATTTTCAAAATTTATGTTTTTGTAATGTTTAAAATGAAGTATTTGATAAATAATTTGTAATGTAACATATTATCACAACAAGTGGGATAGCTTGATGGTAAGGGCATTTGCCCCCATTCCAAAGGTTAAGGGATCAAACCTCATGGGTGGTGTTGTGTGTGGTCAATAATGGTTGTGGATTGAATATTTTCCTATCGAATTTTTAAGTTAGGTCCCTAGGTTGATTATGTGGCCTACCTACCTAGGCTAGGTTTTTAACCTAGCGTTAGTAATGACACGTGTCAATAAATAATAGGTTTTAAAAATCATGAAATTATCAATATTTTTTTATTAAATAATTAAAATTTAATTAATTTCCATCATGGTTAGTTAATTAACTAGCAAGTGAATGGTTTGGTAAATTTGTATTTCACTTGAGAGTAACCTTGTTTCACTAGGTACTAGTGAAACAAATCATGGTCCATAGCAACTGGTCCCTGTTCATTAGGGGGTTAAACAATTTCACTAAGTCAAAATGTCCAAATTCACTCAAAAATCTAGTGAAACCCAAAGTGAATTAAGATGCATTTCCTAGTAGTGTACATAGTTATTTAAGAATAATGTCGTGTGAACTAAAAGGTTCTAGTGTTGTGTGAACATGAAAATGTTTCTCCTTCCCAAAAATTTGTCCCATATTGTTTGTCACCTTTTTCCAAATGATGAAGAATATAAATAGATGCACAGTTAGTTTCACATACAATATTCAAGCACCAAAAAGGAAAGAAATAACATCCTTTATAATTCCATAAACCATGAAACTTTACAATGTTTATCTCCCTTCCTTTCATCATTCCTCTACTTAAATCTTTTAAAGTAACAACATATATGTATAGACAATAAACCTTGAACCCTTTGCAAGCCAATTGAATTTTTTTTTATATTCCCCATAAATTTTTTATAATTGCTTAACTGTCTGGCAAATTGACTTGCCATAAATCGATTACACTATGTTGACATAGCAATTTGATGCCATACTGATTTGCCTATATTGTCATATCAATTTGCTTATTCTGTCACATTGTTTTACTTGTTCTGTCATCTTGACTTGTCTATGCCTATCAACTTGCCTATATGCTTACTATTCTATCTCCATTTCCTAACAATGACCAACCTCGAGTTGCAATAGTTATATACATCCTTTGTCTTGTTTTTACTACCTTTAGACTGTAGTTTTTTTGAGCTAACATGAATGCAAATTTAGGAACAAACTTAAAAGACCCAAACTTTCCTTTCTCACAAGTTCCCCATTCAACAACTTGGTTGCTATGATTTCCCAAGTGAATTTTGCATGATCAATGGACTTTAAAGACTTTATAAAGGTGACAAAAAATTGACGAAGCTTTTAAACAAACTCATTAGTAGGACCAAGTGACCTTCACTTCATGAAGGATGGTGTTCCAATGGCATCCAACTCTTTTACAATAACCAAACTAACTTGTTTAGGTGCTATTCCATTGGATCATTTGGACTCATCTACAAGGTGAATGTCTTCTGCAAGAAAAACCTAAATTAGTTAAACCTTTATCCACATATTGATTTTGAAGGGCCTCCCCAATCCTTCTCATAATAGTTTATCTTATCACTATAAATAACTAACTATTAAACATACTTTGCACAATATGAGATTAAAATTTGATTTTTTCTTTTGCATAAGCATACATTATAGCCATGTCACACTCACTTGGTTTTACATCTTTCCCATCTATTAGACCTCACAAGTTCCTAACTTTCAGCATGGTCTCCATCTTAACCTTTTAAATCATAAATTTTTCCTTGTGAACTTGTCTACATACTTGAACCATGGGCCATAACTTGTGAAAATTTATAATTTTTCATATCATGCAACAAATAAATAAATAAATAATAGTCAGTTTATTAAAAAGACATGAACACAACCTTTGAAAGGTTAATGAGACACCATGAAAAATTAACGAATGAAATAAGAAGTGTTAAAAACATAAACCAAGGGGTCCCTAATATAAGGATAGTTTAGTTGTGCTCAAACTAACTAATATAAATGTTAATAGGTGAAAACAATTGGCATGTACAGAAAACAAACCAAAAAAACTAAAATGCATTTGGGTATCCAATTAGTTTATTAACAATGGTGTAGAGACCTTAATCTAGTTGTCCCACCCCCAAGCCTCCTTGATGGATTCAACTGTAAGTCTTAAAGTGAAGATAACAGAAAAAGAAAGAGTTGGGGCGTGCTCCCTAGTTTGCAACACTTCAGGGGTAAAAGGGTGTGTTAGAGCTCCAAGATGGGGACTAGGAAGAGTGACAAGGAATTCAATTATTCACACGAACTTGTACAAACCAAACAACAAGTTTGTTAGTGTGTAGCTGGAACACCTTTGGTGCATGGACGAGCCATAAGCAAACACAAACTCATAAGACTCACCATGGCCTGGACTTGGGGGAAGCCACCACCTTCCCCCTTATAGTATACTCTGTGCATGGCAATGGGACCAGCACCCAAATGTCATTTTGTCCCAAATGGGAGTTTCGAAATTCCCGAAATTCGGATTCCCACAACTTTGGGGGCCCATAACTTTGTGTGCATATCTCCGATTAAGGTGAGGTATAAAGAAAAGTTGTAGCCATCGTCGAGATCTTTCCAACGATATGTGGCATGCCACTTGCACACAAGGAGATCAGGGTGATTCCCAACTTTTAATGGTCGGGAGTCAAATTGCCAATTTGACTCCCGGCCTTTCTTTTGGCCATAATTTGTGCTTTAATTGTCCAAATGAGTCATGCGAGCCCATTTTAGACATTTAAATTCCAAGAACTTTCCAATGATATAAGGAATTTCTCAATCCAATGAGTTCTGACCCTTGTAATCGCCTTCTAAAAATTCAGGAGTCCATTTGGATTCTAACTCCCAAAGTGGGAGTTCATTTGGGAATGTGAGAGTTCATTCCCTCACACTCTCTTACACTCCCAGGAACATGAAATGTGATTCCTGGGCTCACTCTTGGCCCGCACCTTTGCAAGCCCTTATCTTGGTCACGAGCCCAAGGTTCGGGTTGTGACATAGTACACATGTTATCATTGTGAAATTAATAGATTGTTAATTATATGATTATATAAATTTGCAAAATCATTGGAATGTGTTGTTTTTTTTTATGGCTCCCACTTAAATAAGTTTACCATTTATTGTTTACAATGGTTCCTAAGTTAAATATGACTTAAGGTAGAAAAATGGGTAGATATCATAAATAAATAGTGACCTTATGGGCTTTATTTATAATTTTTTTTTGATTAAAGGGGTCCATTCATGATTGGGGTACCAAAAATGAATGTCTAACTAAAAAAGGACTACAAAAGACAACTTTGGATTTTTGTTTATTTTAAATTATTATAATTGTAGTGGATTGTTATATTCCAATAGATAAAAATGAAGTCTTCTTAAATCAATAAAAATATTTTAAAATAATTTGGATATTATGTTAATGTCATTAGGAGTCCTATAAACTAAAGGAATCAAGTGTTTAAAGTACATTTTTAAAAAAGTAATCAAAAGGAAGGCATAAAATCATACAATTGATTTCAAATTTTTTGTATTAAAAAAAAATGCCCCCTTCTATGATAGTACATGTTCATTGGATGAACTTTATGAAAAACTAAATCATTTGAAAATTTCAAAGCCTTGAAATTTTTAAGGAAAGGGCTATAAGGCAAATGAGTCATTTTAAAAATCATTTGTTAAAAAATTATGTTTGATGATTTCAAAATGTCTAGCTTTAGATGCAGGTCACATGTGCAGGAAATAAACATGCCAAAAAACATGTTTGGTTGTCCATTGAAACTCATTTTGGGATTTTTTGGGATTTTTTGCATTTCTGGCATTAAACAAAAATATTCATACACAATTATGTATGATTTTGAAAAATCACTATTAACACATGAATTATCTTATATTGAACTTTTTAATTTTTCTCACTTAAGTTTGTTTCATGTAAATGTTATTTGTAAAAAGTAGGTCTAAAAAGTCCTTAAGTCATTTTTTTTCTTTTTTTGGTACCCCAATTGTGAATGGACCCAAGGACGTATTAGTTTACTCATGTATGGGTTAGTTTATTCTTTTAGGCTAGGCATGAATAAAAGTTAGTAATTAATTTGACCTCAATTGGAACAAAGCACAAGATTCTATGGAAGCATGTGCCAAATAACATATAGGAATGTGACATCACAAACTTAACATTTCACTACTTAATAATGGAAATCATGCAAATTTCGTTCATTTATAATTTGTATATTTCATGCATTAATATCATGCATTGAAAACACATTTGACACACATATTTATGAGAAAATGAAAAATTCATTTGACATTCATTCATTCATAGGTTCCTATTTCATTCGTCAACACAAATATTTGTGTGTCAAATGTGTTTTCAACAAATGATATTCATATGTAAAATGTACAAACTTATGGATGAACGATCTTCGCACAATTTTTATTATTAATTCGCCACATCCTAAAGTTGTGATGTGTCCATGGAAAGGATGAGCGTTTTAAAAAATCTTAATATGTGGCATAATAGTAGTGGTCTAAAATTAATGAATTATGTTATTTATTTGACCTAGATGAAAGGATAAGTAAATTCATTCTTTATTCTTTCACATGTTTAGGGGGTTGTGGGTGGATCAACTTTGGGGTCATTTTTCATTTTCATAATTTCATGTTCTTATTTTAAATTGCTAAGCCTAGTAATAGGATTGTGTATTATGAACTTATGATTAAACCCACGTTTTTTTTTTATTGTGAAAAGTTCACAAAGGAACATGAGAACTCAAGAACATGGTCAAAATACATGGTTAAAAAGAAAGATGATAAAGATTGTGTCATCACCATTTGGCTTAGTTAAAAACTAAAACTAAAAGTCTTTTGTAATTCTATTTGATAAACTACCATCTAGTTCAATGACTTAGCATTTAGGTGGCAACTAATTCACTTGTGGCTTAATTGAAAAAAATGAACTACAACACTTTTTATAGTTTTAGATTAATGAACTAACATTTAGGTCTTGCCCCAAACACAAAATGTTTTTTGGCACAAATTATCCTGGAACCTTGGTGAACTCAATGAATTGGTTACTAATTCATTAATTCCTTTCTCCCCCAAAATCAAAACAACTCCATCTCCCCCCCCCCCCCCCCCCCCCCCTCCCCTTCGTCCCTCCCCTCCCATCTAAACAATTCTAATAAATAAAAAAAAACCAACAACAAAAAA
>Ga0116231_10008494_pt1 | contig 17999 bp, 7 predicted proteins | sample S1TSphgellanicum_2_FD_89695 | JGI IMG/M metagenome (GOLD analysis project Ga0116231, IMG submission 89695) | Host-associated microbial communities from peat moss isolated from Minnesota, USA - S1T2_Fd - Sphagnum magellanicum MG | ecosystem: Host-associated > Plants > Peat moss > Unclassified...
CCTAGTGAGACGGATCAATAGGAGAGCGTCACAATACAGTAAGCACGCCGAAAAAAGAACATGCGGTGAATCTAAAGAAGCAAGGAAGATTGCGGGGACACAACAGTCACGAAAAGAACGGAAAAACTACAGCAGACTAGATTAAAAAAAAGTCGACTGATACCATAACCGTGGCCTTCTCACCAAATTGGAGAGCATGCACACAGAAAGAAATACGAATCTAAAAAAGCACGCGAGAGAATGAGGAGACATAAGACGCGAACAAGAACTGACACAATGAAAACTCTCCAGTGTCCTCGCCATTTTTAGGGCTGCTGTTGGGTTTCGACACTTTCTCACCGCCACAAAGACCTGCTCCTGGGTTTTTAACAGCAACCTAGAACCTAACATTTACCCTAAAACCTAAACCCTAGACTTATTCCAATTTTTTATTGAAGAAGTGTTAGAACCATCTAAGCCATCTGACTGTTCATTTCTGCCAAATGAACAGGTGTGACTGAAAATTATGGATGAGAGATGTTAGGTTTAGATGTGCTCATCTGATTCATATTGCAAGAAAATCGTTTGTTTTTTTTCTCGTCTTGTCATTCACAAAAAGGTTTTTGAAAGGAAACTTTGAGGTGGTGATAAGCTCACTATTAAAGTCTATGTGAAAGTTTAGTATAATGTTTGTTGTTTTTTTTGTTGGGTGGAGGAAAACGATGCAAGCTTGTCATTCACAAAAAGGTTTTTGAAAGGAAACTCACCTAAACCTAGACCACATGGTACCTATGTCTAGACCATGCCACATATCACCTAAGGATAAGCCTACATTATGCCCAAAAATGACATCCATGACTAGAACATTTTTGTGATTATGACTAAATTTTAATCATGTATTCATGTTTTTAATCATGTAAAATGATTTAAATATGTTTACAACTACTTGATTAAGTCATTCATGAGGTTCATAATTACATGACTAAATCAAGCGGTTTGATTCAAAACCAAGTTTGACCGAACAACAAAATGTATTAAACACATCAAAAGAAGCTAGGAAAGTTTTATATGAAAAGAGTTTGTTGATTGTGTGTAATTTTCTTATATTTTCATAATTATTATTAAAAATTTTAAAAATTATATATATATAATAGCCATTAAAAATGATTAATTATTTGAAATAACTTATGCTCATCAACCAATTGTGGATGGTTATAAATATTGTGATTTTAATCATGAACCACAAAAATAAATTTAATCTAACACCATTGAACCTTTTTTTTTTGGAATTGATGCTAAAGTACATTCACATTAAATTTTGCCATGGTTGGCTTAAGTTTAGCCTTGGTTAACATACATTTAACCTATGTTTAACCTAGTTTTAAAATAGATTGTTAGGTTTAGCCTTTAAATTTAGTTTGTAAATTTAACTCATTAATAAAAAAACCCATTGTGATTTCAATTTATGATTAAAATCCAGTCATAAATTATTTTCACAACTAATTTTCTCATTAATTGCATATGTTTAGTGACACCCAACATGTAGTTACAAACATGATCTAAGCATGAGATCAACACAATGCACATAGATGGAATATATGGTTCAACCATATATTTTGACTATACAATTGTTTACAATTGATTACAACAACATGCCACTACCCTATCCAATTAGACATTATCACATGGCACAATTTTTGTTTTCCCAATTTATTTTTTTTTTCATTTTTTATTTTATTTTTCATTACAATTGTTCATTTTAAATGGGATTATATATTGACATGTGACATAATCAAAAGTTGCCACATGGCATAATTTATGCTTTTCCAAAAATAAATACATTTTTTTTCTTGTATGATTGTTCATTTCAAATGTTCATATATAGTGGCACATGGCACAATTGAAAAATGGCATATGAATTGAATTTTGGAAGGAAAAAATGAAAATACGTACCTACCTATTTACATTTCTAAGTAAAAAAATAACACTTATTTACCTACTTAGGTAGGCATGTGGGTAGGAAGGTAGAAGTATAGGTGATTATAAAATCATTATCCAAAAACAAATCATATGGGTTAAACCTTTAATTGCACTTCAATTGCAAATTGGGTTGAAATTTGAAAAAAAAACAAATCCCATGCGCTTTGTTTTTTTTTTTTCAAAATTTATAAAATATAGAACTAAGTATATAATCATATGTTAATTTTATATGTGAATCAATTATCTGAATTAATTGGTTTCAATTAGATAATTTACTAACTAGTTAATTCAGATAATTAGTTAATCATCTGAATTATTTGAAAGATAATTCTCTAAAATAATTATCTGATAATTTTGTTTTGGAAAAATAATATAGTAATTAATTACCAGGATAAATTATTTGAGTCAATCAGTCTAATTTAGATAATTGATTAGTTAGTTAATTCAAATAATTATCAAGTAAATAGTTATTGAATAATTATCAGATAATTGATTATTTAAATTCAAATAGAATTCTGATAATTAGTCATCTCAATTCCCAAAATTAATTAGCTGAATTATTTGGAATTACTTCTTTACATTAATGATTCGAATTAACTAATGAAATAATTATTTGAATTAGAATAACTAATTCATTCATTCATAGTAATTAAACAAATTATGTATTAATTAATAATTAATGTGTTAGTAAAAATTATTAAATATTAATATTATATATACTTATTAAATAAATATTAATTAATTTCTATTTAACTATTTTATCAATTATTCAATTAATTATTGGTAATAGTTCATAAAAAATAATCAAAAATTGTATCAATTCATGATTTAATATTTAATTAGTGAATTTAAAATTTTGAAATAACTAATTAAGTAATCAATTCTTCTATATTGGTTAATATTAATTAAAATTTAATGAATTGATTGAATAACATTAATTATTTCATACTTTATATTAATTAATGAACTTGTTGATAGTAATTATCCATCAATAATTAATATTTTTGTAATACAATTATATCATATTAATATGACCTGTCATTATTGTTTAATCATACTTTTGAAATTATAATGTATTTTTAAACAAACCATCTAAAATCAAAATGAATTTTTGAAATTCTAATATTCCTATAATATGAACAAATATATGGCCAATATACCCTTAATAAAAAAACTAAATATCTTAATATATCGTGAATACAAGCTAAATATGTTAAATACATTTAACATATATGCTTAATATACATTAAATACAAGTTAAATATTTTTAATGTAATACACAATGTTTTAATGTACATTTAATGTATAAGCACAGCATAAAAAGTAACCAAATTGTAATAATTTTGTGATTAAATGAACATAAGGCTATTTTTGGATGAAAAATATAATAAATTAATCAACATGGAAGGATGTGCAAATTTGTAATTGCACCATAATCACAAAAATAGTAGCAAATTTAAAACTATGATGAATAGTTCTAAAAATGATAAAATATAGTTACAAATGATAGATAGTCACATACAATTTCAAATTGGATGGTTACATAACACAAGATTTTTAATAGTGAAACATGTATTCAATTAATTATGGACTAAACTATTAATTTTGGACTTTTCAAATTTGATGGTTAGGATCAAGTTTTCTAAACAACGCATTGAAAATATCTCTTTGTTAGATCATTTAGTGAGGCAAAACATTACTAATATCTATTGTTGCATCATATGGTGGTCCCAAAATCAAAGTTTCTCTCAAAATTTCCAATCTCCAAATGATCATTTGTTAATTTTGGACTTTTCAAAAATCCTCAAAAGTCCAAAATTAACTAAATACATGATGTGATATCTAGGTTTAACCTTTAAATTTAACTTAGGTCTACTTTCAAGTTTAACATTTAGGTTTAGCTTATGTTTCGCCTTTAAGTTAAACCTAAGTTAATTAAATTTAATCATTTTAGCTAAGTTTATTTTAGGCTTAACCTCAAGGTCTGGCCTAAGTTTGGTTTATTTTTATTTTAAGGTTAACTTTAATTTAGCTTTTGGGTTTAGTTTAAGTTTAACCTTTAAATTAAACGTATGTTTAGCCTTCAAATTTAACCTTTAGGTTTAATTAAAGTTTAATTTGGGTCTAATTATTATGTTTATACTAGGTTTAATTTAGTTTTAGCTTTTGAGTTTAATTTATAAATTTAGCCCATAGGTTTAGCCTTTAATTTTAGCCTTTAAGTTTACCCTAGGTTGAATTTAAGTAACCTTTAGTTACTCAACATAAACCTACAATTGGTGGGTGGCCAAGTTAGTATAGGTAATTTGGTAATCACCATTAATATTTTTTAATATCAAAATTTTATAGTTACAACATAGTTGAAAACAACATGTAATTGAAAAAAAATTGGTTAAAAAAAGGGCATTTTCTCCTAGTGCTTGAAGCCATAATGATGGATAATTCTAGAAAAGTTGAAATGGAAATTGTCTTGGGTGAAACATCATTAATTACATGATTATAAATATGAAATTTCATTGCTTTGTGCCATTAATCGAATGATGCCATCCAATTTTGATTTTAACTTTTTGCATCCATGGAGTGAAACCAAATAAATTAATGTGGATCTATCATTCTCATTGTTCAAAAGAATTTTAAAACTTTCATTATGACAACCATCAAGAATTAGTATCACAAGTTTGTTAAATCAATGATTTTTCATTAAGTTTAGGCTTGCCAGTTTTCATTTTAGGATTGATGCATTCATTATATTTTCAAATTCAATTGATGAACAATATGAAAATTCATGTTTAATGTAAAAACTTAATATGTTATTGGGAATAATGGTGGTGTATTCACATTCTCAAAACACAAAATATATGCATTTATCTAGAAGTTTAAGTCTCTGAGGTTGTGTAGGATAACAAAATTGTTTAATTTTGAAAAATGATTTTAAGGGTTTGGAAAAAACAAAATGTAGTTTTCATCATAAGCAACAAAATATACAATAAAATGCATATTATTCCCTCTAGGAAATTTGGGCTATGTGGAGTTTTGTGACCCCATTGCATCCATTTGGTCTAAAATTAACCACATTCTTTTGTTCATTTCTGCAAATTGAAATGACCAAAAGTTTGACTTGAGGAATCAACTAATTTATAACCTTATACCAAAACTATCACCTTTTTGTTTAATCATGTGAAGTGAAGGAATGTGCTTCAATTTTTTGCATGTCATTATCATAATTGAGATTTGGATGTGTTCATCATTAATATTATTTCACAAACTTAGGGGTGTTTTATTATTGAATTACATACACCAATCGATAACGTTGGTTTATGTAGGAGAAACAAAGTTTATAGGTGCATTGGATAGATGGGCCATCATGATGTAATGACAAAACAAGTGATGTAAAACTTGAAAATAACTTGCACATTATATTTTTAGATAGAGAATTAAAGGAAAAACTTTTAAAAGGGTGTCATGATGAAGTTATGAATTACTTGTGAAACATGGTGCCCCATGACATTGTTCTTAAAAAGGAAATATGAATGGTTTAAACCCAAAGATGTGATTGCATTATAACACAAAATTAATTATAGAGAATCCCAATAAAAATAAATAAAAATTCACACTACTTTATTCATTTATGTTGGTCAAGCATTCTAGAAACTTAATTTTTCATACTTAAAAATTTAATTCGTCCCAAAACCCAATAGCTTTCATTGATAATACAACTTCAATTTATTATACTTTAAGTGTGTAATTCATCCCAACCATGTTAACTTTCATAAATAGTATTACTCCATTCATCAAAGTTCACATTAGTTTTTTTATTACAAATTGAATTCAAATTCAAAAAACCCAAAATACACATCTTGTCTAAGATTGTTGAATGTTGAACTTTATTATTATGTATGTTAGTCTTCCATGTTGGTCTAAATTATTTATTCTACCATTGGTTTCTATATCTACACTCCACTCCACAAGTCTATTAATGACATAAAATGGAATAATTGAAAATAAACTTCAATAATTTAACCTAGAATAGTTAATAATAACCTAAGGTACAATAATTTAAAATAACCAAAGGTGGAATAACTTTAAATAACTTTAAATAATTTAAAATAAAATAACTTATAATAGCCAAAGGTGGAATAATTTAAAATAACTTTAAATAATTGAAAATAATCTGAAATAAAATAACTTATAATAGCCAAAAGGTGGAATAAACCAAAATAATCAAAAATAACTTAGGGTATAATAACTAGAATAACCAAAGGTGTAATTGCATAGGGCATAATAACCTAAAGTAAAATAACCTATAATGACCAATGGTGGAATAGTCTAAAATAATCAATCATGGATTGGCCTAATATATATTTTTAAAAACATAAAATAAAATAACCTAAAATAATCAAAGGTGGAATAACCTAGAAAAAGCAATAATAACTTAATGTAAAATAGGCAAATATAGCCAAATGTAGGTGGAATAACTTAAAATACCTTTAAATAACATTGGGTACAATAACTTAAAATAACTAAAGGTGGAATAGCCAATAATAGTCAAAGGTATAATAACTTAAAATAGCCTAGGGTATAAAGTTTAAATAGTTGATCATAACTTGTAAAAGCCTAGGATTAACCTAAAATCCTAGCCTGTGGTAGTTTAAGAATAATTTAATGTAACCTACACTAACTTAGGACTAGTTTAAAATAATGTATGTTAATTTATGAATAATTTAAAATTAGCATAAACAATTACTTAGCCTATGGTAGCCTACATAAAAACGTGCATAATTATATGTCATTCATTTTTTAAAATAATAATCCAATGGTTAAAAACTTGTTCCTTAAGCGTGGAGGTGAAGGGAAATGAAGGGTTCAAACTTTCACACTTACACTTTAGGTTAGTGGATTAAGTGACAAGTTAACCTAGGTTTTTGACTAACCTTGGGTTATGAACTAAAAGGATAGTTAATGAATTAATTATTAAAGAATTTTATCTATTATTAGTGAATTAACTATTAATGCATTCAATTATCTATTATTGAATTAACTATTAATGAATTCACTTGTCCATGACAACTAGCCCTCATTCATCAAAAGGTTGGCCACTTTTGCCATGGTAAATTTGTTCAAATTCACTCAAAATCTATTGAAATACATAATGAATTAGAACACACATTGGTCTAATGCCTACAACTATGAATAATCATTTTTATAACTACTTTTCAAAATTTGGATGGTTTTTGGTTTTCTCTATAACTAGGTTGTAATTACAACTTGTTTATTCCTTTTAACAAGGAGATTTTTCATGGTATTTTCATATTTTTCAAACATTGTATATATATTTAATGACATTGGGAATGATGATAGTCCCATTAAGTTAAGTTGTTTCTATATAGAATAAACCAAATAGGTAGTTAAACTAAGGTACCTTTTTTTTGTAATTAACCTACCTACCTACTATGTACTTACTAATATGTAATAGGTATCATAATACGTGATACCTAATAGATATGGAATAGATATTTAGGTTAAATATTAAATAGTTAGTTAAATTAAATTACACAACCTAGGTAAGTAACTAGGTTAGGTAGCCTACCTACCTCCTTACACAACCTACCTATGTAGTAAGTGCACAATAGTACCTACTAGGTAGTAGGTAGGTACCTAGTACATATAATAAATAAGTAGGTGAGTGCAAATTCTTTAAGGTGTACCAAAATCTTGTCACAATGTCACCATTTTTTGTTTTTTTACCTAGTCCCTTTTTACCATATAAAGATAGATTTATGGATGATTATGATGGAATCTAAAAATTTTAATAATTAAAAATATAGTCCTCTTGAAAATTTTGACAACTCTTGATTCATTATTTTTTATGGGGATCAAAATATAGGGTAAAAAATGACTACAATAAAAACTAGGCCCTTTTTTTCATGTGTGGTACACCTTAAAAGTTTTTTCACCCATGTATTTAATAGGTACTTAGCCTATGACGTACATAACAAATATTAAGGTTAAATAACATTTCATACGTCATAGTTAAGTAATTAGTACTTAATTATAGTTAAATGTCAAGTATTTCTAATACTTAGAAGGTAATAAGTAGTAATTACTTAATAGGTAGGTATAAGTACCACTAGTACTTAATATGTAATAGGAAATAATTGTGGCAAGGTTGCAATTAAAAATTTATCCCATATTTTATGTTTTATGTTTCAAGTTTGTAAATTATATAACTAATCAGACTAGGTGCATTAAAAAAATTACAAGATCAAATGCCATTTGGGAAGAACCAATTAAAAAAATCTTAGCCCAAAAAATATAAAATATAACAAAAATGTTTTAAAGACCAAAATGTAGACCTAGCTTGAGGTTGTTTAACCTAGGTGCCACCTAAATCAAGGCTTAACTTAATTGTGCCACCTATGTTACCTAGGTCTAGCTTTAAACCACGTTAGGTAGCCTAAACCACGTAGGTTTAACCCTAGGCTAGACCTATGGCTTGGTAATATAGGTAGCTAATGTATGGCTTAGCCTAGTTGCCATGTCACCTAACATAGTTGGGTCCCACATGTCACATTAGGATTGGTTGTAGATGTGCCATGTGATGTAATCATGTAATGCATATTGGATGATGATTTTTTTATTATTTATAAGTTGTTAATTTTTAAATCAAAACATTGTCAAATGTTATTTTTGGACTGGTTATATTTGAACACATGGTAACAAATTATTGGTTACTAACATACTCACATTAAAGTTGCATTATAATCCCAACCTTATTTCATTTAGGGTAGAACTGCCCATCATCGAACACATACTTATCATTGAACAATTTTTAAAATGTTCTTCATTCCTTAACCAAATTGAATGATATTTGTGTCAAACTGGAGGCCTACAAATGTTCTTTGAACATTAGAAGTAAAGTAGTAACGCAGAAAACACAAAAAGTGGATGATTGATAGTTTGCTATAGACTTTTTGAAAAATAGCTTAAGATTCATCATTAGTTCCAACCTTATATCTTTCTCATTTTTAGTTCATTTTGAGTGATTAAAAACCTGATGGAAGCACCAACTATGGCTTTACACATATTCTTTACATTCCAAATGCAAAGATGCAATGATTAAAGATTTGAAATTCAAAATCCTAATTTGTTTAAATTCATCCATCATTGAACATGAAACACCCTTACAAAAAACACCCCATATCTTCCCCATTTGTTTACAAAATTTAGAAATTTTTGCAACATTGGAAGCTTTGAGTGAAGGGCTACAAATGTTCTTTGAGCTTTAGAAGCAAAGGAACAATGTGTGAGGATTCAACCTCCATTGAATTTTAAGTGTTTGCTCACTAGCCTATTTACCTTACATGTACATTATGTATGTATACATATTTTAAAACAAAGTCTTTCATCCGTCCCATGCAACTAATAATTGGTTGTGACTTGTCATTTGCTACTACAATGAATTTTAGTCATAAATTTGGATTAAAACTAAAATTAGTTGTAATCAACAATTGTAAATTCTTTTTTTTTGTTCTAGTGAAGTTGAATTATTTCCAAATGCCTATTCCAAATCCCTACCTTTAGGAAAATTTTTGAAGGATAAAAAATAAATAAAAAATCAACATAATTAATAGCTTATGTAATATAATAATTAAGGTTTGGAATTGAATTTCCAATTAAGGGCTAAAGGTTTGGGGCAACTTGTGAAATGGGAAATAATTTATTAAATGCATTATGGTACATTTATTATGTCAATTATTTTGTTAAATAATGTTTTTCATGATTGTCATACATGTTAGCATTTTGTGCAGGATAGACTAACAATTAAGTGAAAACTATCTTGACTAATGTACATGTGACCATTCTCAAGAAGATATTCTAAACATTCTCTATAGGTTGTAGATACAAAAAACAACAAGAAAGTAAATAATCAAGACTAACATTGAAATTTTGTGTAATGGTGGTTATCTTCAACAAACACATTGTCAAACGGCACTTGGTTAAAAGAATTCCCAAGCAATCTATATCTATTCACCTCTTGTATGACTTGTATTATGGTCAAGTATTTCCAAGACACCCATAGCAACAACAATCTAATCCAAATCCTACATGTGTAACAAAGAAATTTGGAAATCAAACAACAAATAATCAACATAAGAAAAAATTGCCTAGAAAATTTGGCCACACAAAAGTTGAGCTCAAGAAGTAGGGTCATAAAAGTCAAAGATGAATAGGAGAATAAATAATCAAAACAACATTTAGGAATTTTCTAATGGTGGAATACAAATAATAATTAATGGAAGACATTATTCAACACTTACGTGAATAGTAATATACTGCATTTGTTCGACAAAAACTTTGAAAAATATTTACCTCTTGTATATGCTCCAAACAATAAAAAACCAACTTGCTAAAATCCAAATATCTCTTAAGTGCCTGGTTGAAATCCTTACCATAAGAGAAAAATTCAAAATTTAAATAAGGAAGGAGAAACAAAAGGTAATGGCTTGGGGCAACTTTGGTTGTTGATTCGTGGTATGCATAAATCCATCAGAAATTTGTTACATGAAGAATCAATTTTAATATAATTTTACATTTATTTATAAATCATAAACAAGATTTCAAAAATGCATTATGTTATTTGTGTAATTTTTTTCATTACAAATTCTTTGTCATGACTGTCACACATGTCAAGTAAATGGAATAGCATGTGAAGTGCAAATATGTTATTACAGTAATGTGGAATAATTTTCCAATAATTTTCACTTCTACCATTTGGCGACCATGTCGGGGAAAATTTTAATTTTTCTTTACAATAATGAGAAGGTTTTTTACAATTTTTGTTGTTATAGTGTAGATGAAAGTGGTTAGATGAATAATGTTGGTTTTTCAATTCAAAATTTAAATGGGTATGTTGAAAATATTAGAGCTCTAAGTGGTTGATGCCGTAAGGATTTTAAAGCAATCTGCAGATTCTGAAGACAAAGAAATATGAAATAAGATGAATTGGATGGTGACCCGAAGTTTACAACGACAATTGGACTTGGAGGCAAATTGACAAGTTATTGAAAGACAAACATAAGACAATTTTGAAAACGAAGAGGAATATGCAGGCTCATAGAAATTCCATATTAGAATCTAATGTTGGACATATGAGTTTTGGGAACATAAGAAAGACCTGTAGGGCACATGTCATTTCTACCACAAGAGGTGGTACAGTGTGAAGTATGAATTAGGGGTTTTCAGAACAGGCGCAATTATAGATGACGATCTCCATGGAAAGAGATGTAGTTGACTACTCATCCATATGAATGGATGCAGTATATTTCTAAGGTGCAATTTTTTGTTTAGAGTTAAAGAGATCAAAATGGAGTAAGAACTTTTGTAATATTTGATCAACTATAGGAAATATCAAGTCCATAGTTGGTGAACAGCCGAAGAAAGGATCTTATAGGAGGTACACAACCCAAGTTTGTGCATTAGTCTACATCTCCATATTACTTTGAACCAGTGGAAGACTAAGAGGTGGAAAAAACCACTAATATCATGTGGTTGAAGAGACTGAGGAAAATTACCTATGATCATCTGAATATGCAGAAGCACAAGTGAATTTGTTGGATGAAATACCACAATCATACTCATATCAAGGGAATCCAAAGTTGGATCAAACAAGGTACACATATGAAACATGGGATCATGAATATGTGGATTTAGAGGTAGTCAAATTACTTTGAAGGGTTTGTGTATTTTGTGAGGAAGGACATGTAATCATGGATTGTCCTTTTGTGACTTTTCACATTAGAGCAGGTATTACTAAACATGTGGAGTTATAGAATGTGGCAAAAACATTAATGGATCAACCACAAGTACATGAACCAAGAATTCCTATAGTCTAGAATATATTAAAAGACATGGAATTGGGAAGTTAATTGGGACCACAAAGTTGATAGATTCGTCCATCTATTCTGACCAGGAGTAAAATTAAAGGTTTATTCACATCCACACTTTGCACCACAAAAGATACCAATGGGTAACCATAGAATGGAACATCATCGACCTCAAGTCAACACAACTTCACCAATCATGTCAAAAGCGATAGCTGTTGAAACTCGAAGACAACCTGCTGGAGTAGTAGTTACCCAATCACTTGATGGGGTATAACAACCACATGAGTTGAAATGGTAATTGTTACACCCACCATGGATGTTGTTAGGAAGGGAACACTAATTAAATTTGCAACAAAATTGGGCAATGGATTGGGTGGAGTCTGAGCAAGAAGGAAATTAAGTGGGAGTTCGACATTACCAACAACAATTACTAAAGTTATTAGGACACCTTAGATGGTGTTTACCAATCCAATAATTACTATTCATGTGAATAAGACTATAGATCGACCACTAATGAACTCAATGGCTATTAGAAGGTATAGAAGTGCAGATGTAACAAATCTAAGAGGAGGATATTGAGAACCATTTGTTGTAATTACACCAATTTCTAATCATAGAGATGGCCATTATATTAATCCAAACAAAATAGCTTTTAAGTATCCTAATTTCAAAAAAAATGTTGATTCATATGTTCATGTTGGAGTGTTCAACTCTGTAATTAAAACAAATGCAGAGAATTTTGAAGAGTATGTCATCAATGTGTTTAATTATATGCTAAAAGATACAACATCAAACTAGTGTCATAATTACATGTTAGAATTCCCTAACTATCTTTTTCTAAAACTTACACATGAATTTTGCAAATGTCATTGGAAGATTCAGAATGACGAACAAATATGCATGGAATTAAGAAATATGAAATAGGAGGAAACTTAGAGGGTGGAGGTTTAAGGTTTAGGGTTTACTATGAGCGGATTCAAAAGATGGGTCATGGTTTATAAGTACTAACCATAGATAGTTTCTTGATTACTATGTTTAGAGCGGGTTTGTAATCATACCTCAGAATTGCAATTACAAGGATGAAGCGGTCATAAAGAGGTGGTAATGTTATGTGAAGAAAGCATGACTATTGTAGAAGCAAGGAGTGCATTTTAAGTATTACAAAGTACCAAACAAATAACACCAATGGAAACATAGAGAAATATAGGGAATATTGACAAACATTGTGTAAACTATGGGATGACGAATCATAATGTGGAAACATGGAGAAAGAACAAATAATAAACCATGATGGCAATCACAGAGGCAACATGATCAAATCAAAAACCATAGAAAACATCTTCATATGTGTGCCACATTTGTGGTTTAAATGGACATAAAATGATAGATCGTCCAAAGTTTGCTTAGATGTAGAAGATGTTTCATGGGAAATTTGTGGTTGTAGTAGAGGTTCAACTTATTGTTGAGACATAAACAGTCGTTATAAATGTGAATGTGGTGGATGTTAATGTTACTACAAGAAGTAAAGTAACTAAAGAACATGTGTTCAAGCTGGATAGAGAGCCAAAAAAAACAAATAGTGTTGTTGATTAAAAAAAAGAAAAATGATTGAAGAAGTCAATGGTGGAGATAGTTCAATAGATTCAAAAAACAAAAACCTAGATAGAAGGGCCATCCACATCCATGGAAGGATGGAACACAACCTAGTCAAGTATGCCAAATATTACTCTTGTGGAAGCATAAAAAATCTTAAGAAATAGTGAATTCGTAAGAGAAATTAATCACAGTAGAAGAGATTTTCTTGACATTGCAATTGGTAAACAAATGTTAGAAATAAGTTATACTTTGAGCTTGGGATAATTGCTTAAAATAACTCTTGAGTTAAAGAGATATCTTTGGTAGAAATTGAAACCAAAGAAAATTTAGAATGTAAGTAGAGCAACTAAAAAATAAATTGGTTCTTGTGAAGCGATTTTCTATCCTTCTACTTTTGATTCTATGATGTGATTATACTTGGAGGTACATATGCTACTAGTGAAGGAAAAGAACGCAAAATGTATCTTTAAATGTGAAATTGCATTTGTAGTTAAAACCAAATAGCTTGCCTCCTACACATCATTTATGATTTGGAATTAATAGATATATTTTCTAAGTTCAAACATTCCAAATCCTATAATTTTATGTCAAATTGTCACCCACTTAAACTAACTTTTAAAGATTTGACACCATGCTCAATTTGGCAACAGACCTCTAATCATTTAAAATATTGTTCCTATCACATATATTATCCAAATCTAGCTTGCCTTAGCTCATTAAAAAACTAACTACAAGGCACATCTCCCTACTAAATTCCAAGTTTTGCACTGAAATTAATAAAAAATTGTGTTACAAAACCCGAAAAGGTTTCACAAAGGTAAAAAGTTCAACTTGGTAGAAAACCTCCAATCACTTAAAATATTACTTTTACCACATACGTTATCCAAATTTAACTTGCGTTAGCTCATTGGAAAGCTAATTACAAGGTGCATCTACCTACTAAATTTTAAGTTTTGCACCCAAATCAATAAAAGTTATGTTATAAAACCTGAAAAGGTTGTGAAATTACTCTAAGATTTTAAATTCCCAAACCTATCCCTATTTGCTCCCATTCTCTCAAAAATACCATAATCATCCAATCTATTTTCTCTCTTTCCATTATCTACTAAAACTAATCATTATTTTCCTCCTAAAGAAATTTATAGAAACAAGTTTTCTCAAGGTTCAAATCAAAAGTTATGTCCAAAAAAAAAAGTCCCAAATGATTTGAATTTGCGCCTTTAAAGAGAAGGAGAAGGAAGGAGGTGAAGGAAGACTCAACTTGGTGGCCTTTGGAAGGTTGTAATGCTTGGTGGCTAATGGAAGGTTACAATGTTTAGTGGTCCTTGAAATTCCAATTCTTGGTGGCCCTTGAAAGGTTCTAATAGAAAGTTCTAATGTTTGGTGGTTTTTGAAAAGTTCTAATATTTGGTAGTCTTTGAAAGGTTATAATGTTTCGTAGTCTTTGAAAGGTTCCAATTTTTGGTGGTCTTTGAAAGGTTCCAATTCTTGATGGTCTTTGAAAGGTTCTAATTCTTGGTGGTCTTTGAAAGGTTCCAATGCTTGGTGGTCTTTGAAAGGAAAAGGAGAAACATCATTTTCACTTCTTTTCACTTCCCCCCCCAATAATTTTACTTGAACCTTTTTTTTCCATTGATTTTAAGGTTTTACTTTACCATGGTTCTAGACCGTTACTTTATGCATTTTTAAAATTTTCCTTGACCTATAAATTATAACCATGCATCTTGATGTACCAAGTCTTCCACACATTCATTGTCAAATTGATTTTGATTGAAGATTCTTTTTTCCTTTCTTTGAATTCATGGCATCACGCATGACCACTTCTTATGGGCCTTAAGCTGCACGAGTGAATGAAGAACCACCTCTGGAGTCATCCATAGATTTGACATTGACACAACATCCTCGTGATGAATATCCTGAATTGTGAAAGGTGCACCTTTGTCTTAAAGTTGAACCTTTCAAGCTTGATATTATTGTATTTTTTCGAACTCTCACACCCTGGTGATTTTGTTACAAGTCGACCCCGCTTCTACTTATGAACCCAAAATCATCTATGAAAGTTATTGCGAAACTAAAACACCTTTATCTTCGCATGGTTTTCAATTTCCGACATTAGACATTGGCATTGGTTACGTAGTCTGATTTGTCGATTGCTTCTTAATAATAAGGTAAATTACTTAATTCGCACCATTCGACACATCTAAGATTTTTTATAGTTATGAACTATCACTATGGCACAGCCCATGATTCAACATGTAATTGCAACTCCTCAATGAACTTATCCATAATTTGAATAAATGTTTCATTCATTACGAAATTCATCCTATCACACTATTTATTTAATTGTTAAGTTATCTTGAATTAATTTTATGTTTATAAGGCTTGAAAATTATTTTATCTCCATTGGAGTTTTCATTGACACCCCTTCAATTACTTCACAAATTTGAAACATCCTCGTTTACACAACTATTTATTAAATACCATAATAAATCCCATGTTTTGTTGAACATCACGAATTTGGTGTTTGCTTTTAACCTTAATTTTCAAGAGATTTTTCACCCCTAATCATGCGACTGAAGTTCTAAAATTATGATTACCAACTTTTGTTGAAGAAAAAAATTAACCCTACACCTCATTCATCTAATATCAAATTTTGAAAAAAAAAAACCCCCATGCAACCATGCGCTCTTGTTGACATGCTCCCGAGTCCCTAGTTAGTCCCAAGTTGGGACTAGGTTATTCAAATTGCGGAATTGGGGAGGACTTAGGGCACATTCTTAGCTTTTAGCACTAAAAGGGGTAGACGGGCGTGCTGAAGTTCCGGGATTGGACTAGGAAGAGGGACAAGCTATTCACTCACTCGAACCTGCATCAAACCAACCAACAAGTTGGTTAGTTCGCATTCTGGAACACCCTTGGTGCTAAAACAAACCACGGGCAACCTTGGACTCACTTGACTCACCACGGCCCAAACTCGGGAGAAGCCATCACCTTCCCTCACACAGTATTCTCTGCATCTCATCACCGCACTTGCATTCGAATGGCACTTTTTCCCGGGACTCCCAAAGTGGAGTCCCGAAACTATCCCGGTTTAGACTCTCGAGACTTTGGGCGTTCATAACTTCTCGCTCTAACCTCCGATTGGAACAAGGTTTAAAGCAAACTTATAGCTCTCCTTGAGAGCTTTCCAACGATATGTCGCACTCTACCTGAACACACCAAGATCGGGTCGATTCCCGACTTTTAATGGTCAGGAGTCAAATTGCTAGTTTGACTCCCGACCCTTTTTTGACCATAACTTGTGCTTTAGCTATCCAAATGGCTCATGCGAGGCCATTTTGGACATGTACACTTCAAGACCTTTCCAACAGTATAAAAAACACCTCAATTCAAGGTGTTTTGACCCTTGCAATTGTGTTCTGAATTTTTGGGAATCCCAGAGGACTTCCAAGTCCCATTTTCGGGAATGTGAGTGGTGACCTCACACTTCCTTCAAAGTGGGATGCGACACTCGTCATTCATTATTCTAACATGAAGTTACTAAAAACCCCTAATAGCTTTACCACATTCGAATATCCTTAATGTAATTCTTAAAAATTAAAACTACTGCACGTGGTTGTGTTGGTATGGTTCATAGTTCTTTAGTACCAAAGGTAGGGACAATTGTTGTAACAATAGATAAACATATGAAAGTTATTCAAATATAGATAAGGAAGAATATAATAAAAATTTGTTGCTGGATGGAAGTTTTAGAATGAATATTATCATAAAACAATTGAGATTAAGGTTGGGGCTTTCAAAGCTTAAACCTACACCATATAATCTGAGGATGGTAAATCAAACAACCACAAAACTAGTGGGGTTGATCAAAGATCTGAAGATATATGTTCATGACATTCCCTACATAATTATGTTTATTGTATTTCAGAATAATGTGGTAGATTTTAGTTATTCCATGTTGTGGAGACCGTGGTTGAAGGATGTTCAAGTGGCACATGATTGGGGGAGTAACACTATTACCATATAAGGGAATGGGATAGTTAGGACAATTACAATCACCAAACATTTGGGAGGTGAAATAAGAAGACCAAAAGTGTTATTGTGTTACGATTATCAAAATGGCATCAGAAATGAAAAAGAAGATATCATATTTTCTACAAAGCTATAATTGTTTCAATAAGAACAATCAATTTATTTGTAACAATTCAATCTATGAAAACCACAAATGTGGAGATCATGGATACAGATGTGAAGACTACTATTTCAAAGTAAGAATTTGAAGTATAGAACACATAGAAGAAGATAGCTAGCAACAGATATGAACCAAAAGTATATTTGGAGGACACACTACTAGAAATCTTGTCATTTGCAACCAATCACTATGTAAATAACATGCATTTGATTATCATTTGCAACTATTTTAGTCATGTTTGCAAGTACAAATTTGGTATTGTATAATTTTTGGGCCATACAGTTGTGTGTGCAACTAACATGCAACTAAATGTGTACAACATGGACACGTGTCATAAAAATAATGGCCTAAACTTATACATACTTAAA
>Ga0116231_10008495_pt1 | contig 17995 bp, 13 predicted proteins | sample S1TSphgellanicum_2_FD_89695 | JGI IMG/M metagenome (GOLD analysis project Ga0116231, IMG submission 89695) | Host-associated microbial communities from peat moss isolated from Minnesota, USA - S1T2_Fd - Sphagnum magellanicum MG | ecosystem: Host-associated > Plants > Peat moss > Unclassified...
GAGAGTAAAGTGTGTTGTGTTTGGTGTGTTTTGTGTGGAGAGCACACGGAGCCCCGCCCCCGCGCCTCCGCGGAGGGGGGGGGCGGGGGGGGGGGGGGGGGGGGGGGGGGGGGGGGGGGGGGGGGGGCTGGTTCACTCTGGCCCTTGACCTGTTCATTCATGGGTTAAATTAACTGAAAAGAACTCAAATTGCTTAGTTGAGCTTTTTCTAAAAAACGCAACAACGGGAGCTGATGGTCCTTGGATTCTGATTTTTTTGGTTGAAAAAAAAAGGGGGGGATCAGTAGTTCTCTGATTCTGAAGTATTTTCAAGAAGCCCATCTTCTAGCTTGCAGCTCTGGTCTTCACACAAGTTGGATTGTTGCTGGTGGGTGAGTTTGCTTGCTTGCTGCCTTGCAAGTGTTTCTTTTGTTGGTTTCATGAACTGTTGAGCAGACATGGCTTCACTGGCTGGGTTGCACATGGAGGCAGCCTGTTTCTCCAAAATACCAAACACGAATTGGCATGGTTAATGCCTTTTCTATTTCAACTTGCACATGCATAGGTGGTGCACAAAATTTGAAATACTATTTCTTGTGTCATAAGCAGGGTTTTTCTTTTCCAAAATTTTAATAAAAAATTTGACTATTTTTTTTCCCCTAAAATTTAGCAAAAATAAATTGAATCTACAGTACAAAACAATTTAAAAATTCCAAAAAATTCCCTTTTTTTGGAAAAAAAAAAAGAAAATTACTTTTCCCCGACAATAAACATTTTCTTACTTAATGTCGATCCTGCTTCTTACAAAATTAATGCTCATCGTGCTTCTTATGTACTATTATTGTTTGTCCTACTTAATTTTCTTTGTGTTGTTAATCAAGCTTTTGTGTGCACTCACTACTCAGTGCTCACCCACCCAAAGGATTCCCTTTTTTTGTTTCCTTATTTCCCAGGTCAGCTTTTCATGAAACTAATTTTTTTATTGCACCAAGCTAATAGACGAGCATGTGTAGATTTTGGGTGCACCCATCCAATTGATGGGTTGTTTTGAAGTCTACCCATTTACTTGTTGGGTTTCTTTTCAAAATATGAATGTTGGGTAACTGATTTGATCATGCCTCTATATCATTTTATTTTTTTGGGTTTGTCACTTGCCTTTTTGTATCACAAGGTTTCATATCATTATGAAATGTTAAAAATATTCATATGACTAATTCTTAAAGTGAAATCTATTTGATAAACATACAAATAATTAGCTTCAATTCCTTTAAATCTTATTAAAATGAGATTCTTACAAAATTGATTAGAATAAAACATGTCAATTTAAAAATAAATTAAAATTTTAATATAAAATTATTATTTTTGAGATATAAGTGTTTTTAATTAATTTGATATTATTTTAAATATATAAATAAGTTTTTTTATGTAGATTTAATTTTTAAATCATAATAAAATTAATTTTTAATTAATTAATTAAAAAATATTTTGGTAGTCTTATATATTATAAGAAATTATTATTGCCCTAAGATAGTAGACATGCATGTATGATTTTAGGTTTTATCAAGCATGTATGGGCAAACACAACTAGTTTTGCTCATCTTCACAATGAATTCTTTCATTCATAGCCCCACCTCTCCCCTCCCCTCCCCTCCCCTCCCCTCCCCCACCAAAAAAATTAATTTAATTTAATTTTTAAAAAAATTGCTTGGCTTACAAAAAGAGGGGGGGCTTCCCTTACAATGTGCTCTACCAGCCTGTCTCTTCAGCTTTGTCAACAAAGGAAATCCCACCAAGAGTTGACCATAGCTATAGGGGTGATTGGAACTGATACAAAGCCTGAGCCCTCCAGCCTCCCCTCTCCCCTTCCCCCTCATGACGAAAGGCTGAATTAGGTCAGGTGTTGGGTGGGCAGGGTGGGTCACTTGGAGTCAGTGACACAGCCAAGAGTAAGAAAGACATTGTTGGCAGCTATGGCAGCTATGGCAGTGTGTATAACTTAGAGAGATTCAAGTGCATGTTGTTTCCCAAGGAATGAATGTAGTATGTAAGTGCCAACTAGGTACTGAAATTTGCAATCAGTAGTCAAGCTTCCAGCTTGTTGTGCACTTATTATGCACCCCACCCCACCCACTAATCAACTTTACTCACATCCATGTGCTTGCTCTTGTTTGTTGGCATTGCCTACCAAGGCAAAGGCTATTGTGTTTAGATTCATTATAGAGTATAGTAGCTTAAGGGACTTTGGCCCCTAGGTAGTAGTAGGTCTATTTTGAAACGAGGATTTTTGAAAGATGATATTTTTGGCTTGTGTTGAAACTTGAGATGAGTTGTAGAGTTATGATATCTTGAAGGATTCTGGTTTCTTTTAGAGGATTTTTTTGAAGATTATATTTTTGCATGGTGAAATATTTGAATTTTCATAATTCTTCTTTTGCCTTATGATACTTTTTGATGTAAATGGCAAGGCCACAGTGCGACACACCCCTTGTTCTTGTTGTTTTGTTGGGTCCTGACTCCTTACCGCCGCCTTAGGAAAATGGACTAAGCTTTAGGTAGCTTTGGGAGAATTGGGAGCAATTTTAACACATAAAAGAAGCACTGCCAAAAATTTCACAATGCATTTGGAGTGCACACCCTAAACAGGTAAGATTCACTCACTCAGCTACACTAGAGGGATGTTACTTTTTTTTTTTGCCTAAGGAGGAACATTTCATTGCAGGGGAAGTTGTTTTTATGCTTGATAAGGTCCTTCAATGAAAGCATAATCAAAATGTGGGCATCACCTTGGTTGCCACCCTTGTTCTGGTAGTGCCCTCAACCTCTGAGGCCTTACCTACCACATAATGACCTTGGCAGACATGCATAATATATTTTTAGGGCATCTTACAAGGCACAATTCCCTCACCAACTTGGAGCAAGAAGTTTCATATAAGAAAACAAGGAATTTTTTTAGTAAGCTAATCTAGGCTATTGTTGTTGTGCAAGGAAAGTTTGTGTAAGTGCATCTATGCCCTTGACCATTATGCAAGGGAGGCAGTGATAACAATGCCTTCTTCACCTATATTAAATTGAGACATTTACATTGAAGTAGTTCACTGGAAGGGCAAAATGCTATTGAAAGTTTCAAATTTAAGGCCTAGTCCTTATATCTCTCCTCCATTGGTCACACTAGTTGACACCACATACACACACTTCTCCATGCTAGGGAGTGACAAAGTAGACAAACACTCACTTAATTACTTGTTTAGGTTTTCTACATAGATCTTAAAATAAAAACATAGTATTAGGTAGTGGCCCATAAAAGTAAACAGAGCTCTAAGTCAATGTTACTTGATGTTTTTTCATGGTTTTTGTAGGTGTGAATGAGTCACAAAATTTAATTAACTAACTTTTAAGTTAATGTTAACTAACGTAACTCATTTCCTTATAAAAATGATGTTATTTAAATATTAACTTAATTAACACTATAAAATCAAACACTAAGTTTGATTGAAGCTTTAGTAAGACACAACTTGTTTAACTCATGTGTGGGTTAGGGAAGGCTTACATAGTAGGATGTTAACTCTACCTAAAGGGAAGATATAAGGCTGATCAGTTCTTGGATTTTAGATGAACTATGAAGTCCAAATCTAGAGTTACATTTTAAATGTAAGACCTTTTAAGTTCAAGTTTAGGGAATTATTTCAAAAATCAAAACCCATGCATTTGAAGGCTCGGTCTAATTTTCTTGACCAACAATTTCAAATTAGACAAGTCCAACTTTTATAAGAACCTCTAATTTTGAGTTTAGACAAAGACCAATTCCAATTTATTTTTGGGAGGGTTCAAAAGTTGATTTTGATATTGTTTTGGTGTTCCCAAAGTGTTCCTACCATGTTGCCAAAAAGTTCTCATGACATTCCCTTAAATTCCTAAAGTTTCAAAAGTCTTCCTCAACATGTTCCCAAAAGCAACAACATGGAACAACAAAGAAAATTTAGCCAACAATTGTCTTCACTCACATGGGCTGTATTTGGGCCTTTATCTAACATATATAAAAAACATCTCAACATATTGGTGTAAAGGCTAATTTAATGTTATAATTGAAAATGCCTTTATATATTAAATGTTAAGGTTAGATCTTAAGACCCTAGAACTTTATAACTTAGACATAGGACTGATCTAGAACCTAGAAACCATAAACATTGTCTAAATTGAAAAACCCTAGTCCCTACCTAGCCCTAAGAATTGGACCATGTAAAAAACCTTAACTTGTTACATCTAATTCTTGGTTAGGTTCAAATCCATAAAAACTTGTTGGATAGGGTGCTAAGGCCATGTTTGGGTCCATGTAGACTTATTGGGTTTGGTTACTACACTCCAATTTGAACCCAATCAAAAACCTGAAATTGGCCAACACGAATAGATATTTCATGTAAGTGTAGTTTTTTTGTAAATGAACTTTTTGATTTTAAGTTGTGACCAGTAAAGTTATCTTAAATTTTATACCTTATCCACCATAGTTTTCACATCCTTTGGGTCCCATATTTCTTTCCTCATGCCTTCTTTGAGGTTATTTTTGAAGTCCTAAAAGGTCCAAATCAAATACAAAAATTTCACATGGGATTCAAAAAGGATTATAATAACATTTTTTTCAACTCTGGGCCGCCTAGCATAAGTTTATGTTACATGGGCTTTTTAAGTTGTAGGTTTGTAATTAGGTTGTACATGCTTGAAATTTTAGGGTTGAAAGTTTTAATTATTTGGAGTTGAGGTTTTAAGGCTAGGTCTTTTTAAGGTTAAGGATTAGGGTTTTTACGGTTTAGGGGGGTTAAGGTTTAGGTTTTGAGGCATGGGTTTTGGATTTTTAGAGTTAGGGTTTTGGGGTTTACCTTTTAGGGTTTGGGGTTTTGAATTTAACTTTCAAGGTTTAGTTTTTGATTTTTAGGGGATTTTCTGAAAAGTTGAAGATTGAGGTTTTTAAAGTTTAAAAGCTAAGGTTTAGTGGGAAAATTTCACATGTATGGTCATGTAGAATGTTAGGGATGAACATTTTCTTTTGAAAAATACAAAGATGAGTATTTTCAATATATTTTAAGAGATCCAATGTACATACAAGAAGAAAGGTTTATCATGCAATGGATAAAAGGATAATAACTACTTTGATATGTAGACATGGTGTGATTTGGGCTCAAAAGATGAATGGAAATGTCTTGAGAAGAAATTCAATTAAATGAAACCATACTTTACACATTTGTTTTAAATGACATTTTTTTCCATTAACTTCTTACACTAAAGGTGCATGGACCTCACATACAAGGTCATTGGAAAACACAATCCTAATCCAATTGCATAAGGATGGGCAAGGTACTTCTAGCAACAAGTCTAAGATTGCCGTCATTTCTATTATAAATTCTTCTTCTAAAAATAACTTGAATTTATAATAAATAAGTAAATGAATTAGAAGAGCTAGGCCTAGGGGATTGGACAAAGGACACATGGGAGTGCATTCAATGAAACTTTTCTACCTATTCAATATGTTTATTTTGATGTGCATCCATAGCTTTCAAACACTCATAAATTTATGGGTGAAATTTATTCACATGCATAGATTTCATACCATTTAGATTTGCAATGCATGAGTTAATGAATTTTGAATATTTTCATCATTGAAAATCCAATGTAAGTAAAAATTAAAATTTAATGAATTTGGGCATGTGCTCTTCATACCATTGGGCAATCATCAATGAGTATGGTGCACTAAGGTAGTTTTGTGGTTTTCATACCTATGGTACTTGGGAGTTTTTAAATTTTTGAAAATCATTCATTGGAAATTCAAAAAATCCAAAAAATATAATTACAATATGTGATTAATGGCATACACTGTGTGCTAGTAAGAGAGAGAAGACAAATTCTTTGATTAACATTCGTAAATAGAAACCTTTTAACAAAATGCTATTACCTTTTTGTAAATGGTGGCTTCTATGTTAATCACTTCAATGTAAATTTAAAGTATGTAGGCCAACAGTAGCAATTAAAATAAGAAATGTTTTATGAAGCTCCAAAAGATGAACTATTGCACACAATAACACATTGAACATATGAATCAATTTATGGTTGAGATTTATTCACATGCATATTTTGTGCACAACATTTTTTAATTCATATTTTTTTGGTTTTTTGTTTGCATCATGTCTTTCATTCGATTTGCACATTTTTTATAAGCTTATCATTGTCAATGTTGTGCAAATCTACAAGTTTTAATGGCTAATGAATTTGCATGATTTCATGTACACAAAGCTTGAAGTTAATGAAGATAATTAAATTCAATCTTCCATATGTTGTTTTGCACTTAGCTTGAGGGGAAGGGCAAGCACAAAGGTAGTTGGATAAATTGTAATGCAAGAATTTGGCAACAATGAAAGCTCAACCATGATCACATATGTCATAATTACTTTTGTGATGACCATGTTTATGACAATTGTTTCTTTAGGCAATGATATAGGATGCAGTGTACCCTTTTTGTCACATGATGGATGTTGTTACACATGATTCTAATTTCTAACAAAAATGTGTTGCTTGTAACATTGTGGGTTTATCCTCAATCTGGAAATGCGTTACTATAATTAAGATGTTAACTTATGGTGTAGTTGATGATCCATGTGGTGAATATTGCAAGTTGGGAAAGTCAATTGCAATGGAAGCACTAAATAGGTTTTATAGAGCTGTGAAGAAGTGTTTTGAATCTAAGTACCTTTGTAGCCAAACAAGGTTAGCATTGACAAACAACTACAAATTAGTGTTGATTATGGCTTCTTAGGGATGTTTGCCAACTTAAATTGCATGCATTATGTTTGGAAAAATGGTCCAATGTCTTAGCAATATCAATTCAATAACAAAGACAATAACAACAACATTATCCTAGAAGTGATTGTAATTTTGGCATGCACATTTCAATTTTCATAGGGGAATAATGATCTAAACATTTTTTTTATCATAGTCCTTTTGTTGCTTATTTCTTGCAAGGTGTTAGGTTTGATGTGAGATTCATGGTTAACGAGAACAAGTATGCTCAATATTACTTGCTTGTTGATAACATATATCCACATTGGTCGACTGTTGTATTAACAATTCATAAACCCTAAGGGGGAAAAATCACTTTGTTACTTCACATGAATTTTGCAAGAAGGATGTTGAACATGCATTTGGAATGTTGCAATCTCACTTTCACATTATTGTTAATTGTTGTTGGCAATGGGATCAAATATCATTTTGAACATCTAGATGTCAAGCATGTTGCTTCACAAGATGATTATAGAAGATGAATGTAGTGAAAAACTACAACCTTTTGAACTTGTTAAAACCTTCAAATCAAACATATAATGAATTTCACTAATTTCACGTAAGGTACACAACACATAAAAATATTAAAATATTTTATTGATTAAAGAATAACCTCATGGAACACTTTTGAACACTTAGAAGCAATAACCATACATAAATAAAAAATTTTGTATTTTTTCCTACTATTTTTTTCTTTATTTTTTGAATGATTTTTTTCTTTTGATTTAGTTTTATGTCATCCAATTTACAATGTTGGGAGCTTTAATGTTCATAATTGTTGTTGTAGGTGTAATTGCACTGGGCATTGTGGTGGTCATTGATGTAATCAAAGTTGTAGTAGTTTATGAAGTTGATGGATGTGACATTGAAGATGCAATAGTACAACATAGTTTGGGTTTTGTGATTTCCATTTGCACCTAAGTATTAGTTGAAAGGGACATATCCAACTAATGATTACAAATTGTTAAACCTATGTTATTTCACCCACCTAGTTGCAAAGGACAATGATGTGGCATTTAATTGCAAAGCCAATCATATTATAACTAGCCTTTTCTTATTATGCGATAATATTGAAATTCCATGTAAAATGACGTGGATGCCATGTCAACCTAATCATTTTACTTGATTAGGTGTTATAAAAGGTGTTTTCCTATAAAAGTGACGTGTCAAAAAATTGTTCACACATTTTCAATTTTGAATTGCACACAATCAAGAACAAATTGCGTGTAAAATTCACTTGTCAACCTTTTTATTGGATGTTATGCGTTGATAAAGATGTAAATGTTTGAGTCAATTCACTTTGCTAAAACATGGCATATATGATTACATGTTAAAAACTTAGGTTAGTTAAACAAAACAACTTAACATAGGTCACTTAAGTTTAAAACATAGGTTAGGTGAGAGCCTAGGTGGCATAACCTACACATTTTAACTAATATTAACCATGTATATTACCTTAGTTTATATTAAGGTAAATATGTTGCAGGAATAAATATTTGAATTTTGATTTCCTCACCGAAGGGCAAAGTCTTGACCATCACACCAACTTTTTTGAAATTTTAAACATTTTTAAAAACCTATTAAAGTGACTTATTTAACTTACCTTAGGCTACCCAAGCTATTGAAGCATGTACCTAATGGTTAGTTAGTTGGCTATTTACCTTAGGCTACATAAAGGTTTACCTAGATGGGTCTACCTAGGGGTTGCCTAGGTTACTCATGTGTTACCTAGGCTACCTATGGGTTACCTAAAGGTTATTTAAGCTATGCTACTTAGGGATTTTTAAGTTACTTAAAGCCTAACTAGGGGCTATTTAGGCTATGTTTTCATTTATGATATCTATAATGTCATGTGTGAATTTTCGATTAAATTATTTGTGATTTAAAGTCGCAACATTCATCTAATAGTCACATGTATTATGTTTTGTTACATCCACGTGTCAAGGTTTCATTTGATATTTTTCCACTTGGAGATGTAGACATTCATAATTAGTTACAGAATGGGGATTAGTTGTTACCACTGGTCATGATTATATTGGTCAAAACAATGCTTCTTTGGGTTTTTCCAAGTCATGAGTCTTGCGTGCTTGGATTCACAATGCACTCTTGTTGATTTTGTTTGTTTTTTTCACCATTTTTGCACCTTGGAGGTAATTTGTAGGTGTGCTAGCACTATAAATAGCTTTGACATCCATAACCTTGATGTCAATTTTGTCCAAAGGAACACGATGTTCACACTCTTGCTCATTGGTATGACTTGTGGGGTTTAGTTTTTTCTATGAGGCTAATTTCTTCAAGTCATCACGCATGTTTGCCCACCTAGGCATGTCCTTCAACATGAACTAGTAATTGATGAAGGTGAAGCTAATGTGTTTCAAGTGCTTCAACTTGTAAAGCCCCACTACCTTTTACAAAGTGTTTTCATGAGAGATCCTACATTCATCTAACACAACCATAGATTGATAACAATTGCAAAACTTATCGATGTCATGTTTTATGACGCCCCATTTTGTTTCCATGGATCTTGCAAGTCTTTCAACACCATCATGTTTGTTTTTGTTGTAGTCTTCACACACCTTGTCTCAAAATGTGTTGCTTCTATGACCATTCCCCATATTTGGGTCTTTGTTGATGTGCAGGAAATTACATCAAAGTTGATATTCTTCTTTAGCAACAATATTTCACCCATTTTCATATGGAAGCTTGTGGGATGGAGTCTAAAATCAATGCCGAAGGTGCTACTAATATCATGAATGCTTGTGTGATGTCAACATGATGTCACAAAAGTTGCCCTGAAAATTGATTTGCAAGTCCTGTATTTTGCAACAATTTGCTGAATGAAAGAGAAAGTTTTGTGAGGGTCAGCTTGGTTTTTAAAGGCTGAACTAAACAATCGGTGGAATAGTTATTAGTGCTAAGTTACCATTAGTGCAGGATTTTGAGTACCCAAGTGGAGATGCTCTTAGTGGCAGTAGGATACAATGGTAAAATCATTATGTGATGAGCCACTTGCTTTACTTAATTGATTAGTACTGGCCATACATAACCCCTAAACAACTCTTAACGTTTGGAACGTCCAGAGCAGAAAACACATGTACATATATAGGAAACACAAACCCTAAATCCCCATTCCTGCTGAAAACCACATATCGACAAAAAAACACATCACCTTGTGAGACACAACTTATCTTCTAATTTACTTGGGTGGGAGGTGGGGGAGTATGATAATTAACACTGTATGTTGGATATGTTAAATAGCCACACAGGTCCAAATAGAGGGTGTGGGTGGATTTGCTCTAAGGCCAGCAATGGAGGAGGGAAAAAAAAAAGGAGGGGAGGAGGGGGGCAGGGGGGAAGAGGATTAGCATTTGCCATACCATTCATTTTTTTCTATAAAAAAGAAACTTGAAAAAAAGGGATTTATTTTTTTAATAGTGAAAATTTGGCTAATTTTGCTGAGTTTCTGGAAATATTTGCCAAATTTTTTATATCACAAAATCGGGAGAGAAAAAAGAGAGGAAATAAAGGCCCTGTTTCCTTGTGTCTTTGACCTTTACACAGTGCCTGAACTTATGCAACAAGTTTTGCATTCTAAATGTTGAAAAGTGCAAACAATGTGTGCTCCTGTGTCAGTCAGGATGATGGTTCTGCTCCCTTCCTTAAGGCAAGTTGGAACCAACAAACAACAATAACAGTTTGAAAAATTAGGAAATGTTGTATGAAGTCCCCAAAAAGTGAACTCACATTGCGACATAATAATAATAACACCTGGTGAACATTTTTCAAAATGTGGGACCAAATGAAAAACTACATTGTTGTTCTCAAGTGCTCTCCCTTAATTAATAATATCATCTAGTAGACCATGCATGCATCAAAGAGCAAAACATTCCATGAAGTTCTCTCCAAGAACTCACAAAACATACATTCCATGAAGTTCTCCCCAAAATGAACTCACAAAACATACATTCCATGAAGTTCTCCCCAAAAATGAACTCACAAAACATACATTCCATGAAGTTCTCCCCAAAATGAACTCAGCACCTACCAGTGCACTGTGAAGGATGATGGATGAATGAATGCTAAGTGATCAAGAAACAGTTTTCTGTTGGGTTTGAGTTTCTCTGGTTAGCTAACCATCCATGGTGGTTAGCTCAGTTGCTTTTGTTTTTGTTTTTGGGTAGGTAGTAAAAACAGCCCTTACCTATGAATATAACCATCATCCAGTTACAGAGTATCTAGTTACCTATTTTCTTACCTCTCTACCTATATATATATATATATATATATAGGACCTACTTTGGTCCAATCCCAGTGTGTGGATTACCTTTTAGTGTAGTTGCTGTGAGCATCACTGGCCTCTTATAGTGGCCATACTAAATCTAAGAAAATGTTAGATTTGGACTCACAGACCCTGATTTGGTCTATACAGAGGATATTTATAACATTTATAAGAAATTTAGATTAATTCTGGGGGTGTTTAACATAATACCAGGACTAGGCTCGTATATTCAAATCTCAACAGCAACCCAACACTGGAAATCACTTATGTGAGACAATAGTAAGCTACCCAATTACATAACACCTAGAAAATTGAAAATAAAAAGGCCCAATGTGCTGCTGCTTACTTGAACCTTGTGGCTAGAGAAAAAGCTCTGTATTAATCCAAGGTTATCTATTTTCAAATTCAAAAAATATGTAATTTATTAATAGTGTTACTGAATTGTTTAAGTTTTTCACTTTGAAAGGGAATTTTACTAAGCTTATTTTGTGAGAAAAGGTAAGAGTAATGGTAACGAAGGTGGAGGTTTATCAATTTAATAATTATTTTCATAAATATAAGTATTGAAATATTTATGGAATTTATCCTACTAGTTCAATTAAAATTAATTTTATGATCATTTATTTTCAATTTCAAAGGGAAGTTTTAAAGGTTGTATGAGAAAGAAATAAATATAATGGTAAAGGAGGCGGCAATTTTTTTTAAAAAACATTTGTGAGTAGTTGGGTTGGTGATCATCCACAAGAGGACTTAGCCAAATTTGGCTACACATATAATAGAAGATAGTACAATATTTTAGGTTTTATGCAATAGATTAGTGACATGCTACAACTTAGAGTGGTAAAAATTGTGACTTCAAAAAACAATTCTTCATAATGTGGTGACAAAGTGCAAATTTTTCTCAAAAGAAAGCATTTCCACTTCTGGCAAGCCCTTTTTTTTTGGTTGCTAGGATGCGAACTTTCACGGCAAAAAAATCATGGAAAGAGGTGGTGGTAAAGTTAACGTGCTTTTTCATATCCATGTATGTTGAGAGGGGAAGGGAATGAGGTAGTTAAGCTTGGAAAATTCATTCTGAAAACACCCAAGATAATGTCATGAATGGCTTGAATCCATAAACTGAAAGAACATGCCAAACTAGATATACATTTTATTTAATTAACCTGAGTTTCATGCCCAAAAATTAATGGGGAAAAAATTTAAAATAAATAATTTTTATAAACTTTCTTTATATGTTGAGTGTTTTTGTTCCCATGAAACTACATGGAGCTCTATTCACATGCATTTGGAGAATTACAATGTTATAAAAATGATTTTTCTAAATTTGTGACGTAGTTGATGTGGCAATCATCATCCATAAGATGAATTAACTAGATTTGACTATAGAAAAACTATGAAAGTAACATTCAAGCATCCTTTTTTTATTCAGCTACCTACTAGTATTTCATATGAAGTCTTGCGATTTTTCATTTTTAGAGTTTCTTAATGAAAATTGGTGATTAAAAACTCAAAAAAAAACACACACATTTCTTTTTCCATTTGAAAAAGAATTGCCATCTTGTGAAAATACATCCCAAAAAAGACACTCTTAGGTTACAAGCAGGGTAAAACCTTAAGGTGGGAGCATTCCAAAAATATGTGGTCACCTAGGCCCCTTATTTTGGTAACGTTTCTCACCCATGAGCTTAACCTATTTTAAAGCATGAGGAGAAGGTCATCGTGAACCTTAACATTTGTAAATCCGTATGTGTAGGAAGGGGACGGTTCTTACAACTACTTAAGAGTGGGAGGGATCTTACACCTCCAAATACATTTTTAAAAACTCCAATCAAGTTTTTAGCTTTCAACTACACCCCCTCCTTTTTTTTCTTTAAAAAAATTGAGGTAAAGGACCCATATGTAAACTACACATGTACATTAAAATAGGGTTGGTGTTTAATGGTTAATGTCCCCACTCACAAACATCAAAAGTCATTTTAAATAGTAAAAGATTACTTACACCTTTATATTTGGACCAATAATTATCAATGGCTAAATTCAACTCTAGAGTAGAGATGTTAAATAGAGCATCAAAGATGAAAAAAATAAATTTGAAGCATTTTTGCAAGAGGTGTTAGACAAAGAATTGAAGATTAAAAAAATAAAAATTGAATCATTTTTCTTAGAGGTGTTAAATAGAACATCAAAGATGAAAAATCAAGTTTGAATCCTTTTTATTGAAGAGCAACAAGATTTGCATTATTCTATTGCAAGATTTAATAAAAAAAACCACTATAACAAAATGCGACCTTGTTCACCAAGTGTTTTCATTGTATTTTGAGTGAATTCACTAATTTCACTAAAGGGGACCCATTGAGGAGTTAGTGGATTCACTAGTTCACAAGATTAATGAACATTTTGTAGTAGGGAAAAGTTTTTAAGACTATTGGGTGGTAATGCTCTTACCTTACATATACATACCACAATAATATTAAGGTACCAAAAAAAGCCATGGGTAGCAAATGAAGCAATAAAAACTTTGATGGTAGATGGAGGTATTGGTTGGTAGCACCTTGCAACCCACCAAAATTCTAGTGGGAAAAAAACTATGGTTACACTAGCAAGGTTTGGCATAAATTAATATTGATTTTAGACATGCTGAAATTTTCGAAAAATATTTTTTTCTGAAAGAAAATTTTGGTTGTGTGAAGGAAGAAGAAGCAATCTATTGAAATATTTTGAGAACATTTTATTTGTCGAAATGGAATTTGAATAATTAATTAATTAATTATTCATTAGAGACCCAATGAACCTGCTATGCAACTACGCTATATATTAGGTACAAAGAATTTTTTTCTTTTTTGACACCAGCCAAAGGCAATTGTCGACAGGAATATGGATGCATGAATGGTGGATGGATGAAGAATGTGATCTGGAGCTAAACTCTGTGGAAAAAAAATGGATGAGAAACAAGGGACGTATTTTAGCCAGACACAAATGGTAGGCACACACATGAAGAATTCTTCTTTTTCCGACACTAGCCAGAGCCATTGACAGCAAATAATATATACGGATGAAAGCCGGATGGATGAAAGATGCAATCCATAGCTAAATTGCTTTGGACAAAATGGATAAGAAACAAGGGATAGGGTATTAGACAGTTTGGCAGGTAGCAACTTAACAACCCAAAGAATTTTTTTCTTTTTCAACACGGATGACTGCTGGATGGATGAATGAATGATGTGATCTGTGGCTAATTGTTTTTTTAAATGGATGAGAAAAAAAGGGGATGTAAAATGTGAAGGTAGGTGGATGAGAGGGGATGTTGTTCGTAAGGTAGCCGGCGTTGCGGGCGGTGCGAGCGAGAGCGCGCGCAATCCGCGTCAGTGAGGAATTCTTTCCTCTCTTTCCTCTTCTTCTACTACTCGTGGCAGCGAGCCAGCTCTAAAAGCAAAGCACCCAGTTTTGCGGTTGTAAGAATCATCGGAGATCATTGCTGCCCAGTGCCGCTACTGCCAGAAGAAGAAAAGCAGGATGCAGGATTGGATGCGATCTGCCGCGTTCTTCCACTACCGCACATTCTCCACCTTCCTGCTCAGGATCATCCACCTTCACCTCCCCATCCATTATAGGCTAGGCTAGGTACTCTTGAAAATCCTCAGCTGCGGCTCAGTCAGTCCCGAAAAGGATGCACCACCCGCACACCCAACACTAAATAATCTCTGCCACAAGCTCAAAACAACTCAGCTGCTGCTATTTGTTGCACAACTGGCGGTCGTTGCAACCAACGCAATAATTTAGACTTCTTCATTCAACAAGTGAGAGAGAGAGAGAGAGAGAGAGAGTGGGTGTGAAAGAAAGAGATAGAGAAAGTTGAGAATCTCAAAACTTAAGTGTAGGGTAAGGTCCAAGGCCCGGGGTATTATAGTGTAGGGTAACGCCTGAGGCTGCAAGCATTCTCCAACTAAGGGCCCATGTGAGCTACAGCCAAGGCACACCTGAGGGCGTTGTTACATTGGGTCTTGTGATACTCGGAGGGTATTTGGTGAATGTCGTGAGAATGAAACAACAACAAGAGGCATTTATTTCAGAAAATGGAATGCTCCAGATGTGAGCAAATCATTCTTTGAAATATTTTTGCACACTCTGTAAGAGTTGCGCACACATGCACTACAAATCTGGGCAGAGGTTTTTACAGGGTAGTAGGTTTAAAGGCCCGCAGACAAGGGGCAATACCAGAATAAAGTGTTTGCCTGAGGTGGTAACCAAGGGCAACACCGAATTCCGGTAATGCACCCCTCCAAGGGCCTTACTGTGTGTGCATAATGACCAGTGTGGAGTGGGTATTGGTTTTCACCGGGTATTAAACGGGTATATGCATAGATTTTTTAATGCGTAATGGAAGATTCCTGAAAATCTTCTCTTTGATAATGGACAGCAAACTACAGAGGGAAAAAAATCCCAGCTCCTTATGGGCTATTGTGTAATGCGTTTGGGACCACCTAGGAATGCGCCAAGCTCAGTTTTGCTCAGTTTGAAATCTTGTTCAAAGATTACACTCATGATCATGAAATTTTAACTTAAAGATTAATTTAACTAGTAAAGTGCATTCCATAATTTTTTAAATGATTATAAAAATTATATTGATAAAAATAATTACAAATATTCCTCGTGTAAAATGATTTAAAATATTACAATACTTTCTTTGCCATTGTAATTTTTTTAATACAATAATTTATCCATTTTATTCCTTTATTTATTTATAATAAGTAAATAATCTCATTATAAATTATGAATTACATATAATTGTAGAATTTTTGAATTGACACTATATAACCTTCCATTAATCTAAAGCTTTTTCCCCTGACCATGTGGTTCTAGTGGACAAACATTTCAAAACAAAATGTCCTTCCTTAAGGAGGTAAGATACCTCCTCTGTTGTGGAGTTCATCTTACTTTTCATAAGAGTTCCTCCAAATACAACCAAAACTTTTGCTTTATTTGTAGGGTAAAAACTTAGGGTGTGGGTGTTTCCAAAAATAAAGGGCCTAGAACACAAGAGTAGGTGAGTCAAGCCAGTTATTTTGGGACCAAACGTCCCCCACCTCAAGGGCTTTACCCACTATAAGGCACATGCTGAAATTTTTCATGAACATACATAGATCACAAGGTGTATGAGCGGACGGTTCTTATACATACTCCTTAAGAGCAACCAAGATCTTATGCCTACAAGTAGGCATAATTTCCCTCCCATTCTTGTGTAGTAGATGTAAGATCCATCTTGTTTTCTAGGAAGGGTATATTTATTCTTTAGTAAAGGTCAAGGTTTTAGGAGTCAATTTTAGAAGGTGGAAAATTCAATTCTTATATGAAGCCCAAGAGATTGAAATTTAGGGTAAAATCCCATGGCATGGGCGGGTGGGGGGATTCCCAAAATAAGGTGTGGAGGGCCTAGCCTGATGAGATGGTAGCCCAATCCGACCTTGCATTTTGGGAATGTTAGTCTTTTGCTAGATCCAAAACGAAAACCAACGATTTTCATAGAGCCCATTTCTAGGTCTTCTCACAGCCCTGCCACGGCATAGCCATGATCTTTACTCCATCGTAAAGCCCTCGAGTGTGGACTTTACCAAAATCAGGCCTGTACTTAGCTCTGCCTTGCACAAGCCCTTATTCCAGTAAAGCATCTGTCCATGGGCTTTAGCTGAATGGGGCCTGTGATCAGCTTGGCATTGAGTGTTTCATCATACTAAAAAAATTCCAGGAAATATGTTCACTATAAAATGAAAAAATTGCACAACGTTATTCATTGTTCATACTTTTCAAATGAATAAAAAATTCAAGAAATGATGCAATATTAGCATTATTCCAGTAGTAATAATACCAGGAAAAAGCCCTTTTTCTTATTATTATTACAGGGCTACTGTATTCTGAGAATCATGGTTGAAGGTAAGTACAAGAAGCTGGTGGCTCGTTCATGATGATAGTTGGCTCAGTGGGTGTCTTGTTTTTGGACCATTGCAATGGTATCACAATCAAACAGATTCATGTTTCTAACTTTCTGCTGTCTATACAGCCTCCTAAAGGCCGGACAAAAGCAACAGTAAAGTGTAATGATACTGACAAGTAACTTGCAATTTGGGAACATATTTGGTTCTCTTTCGTTGTTGGGAAGCAAAACCTCGTTGTATTATGAGTGTGTGTGCCAGGGACAGGTACAGGCCATTGTGCCTGGGAGGATTTTGGGCTAGCCTGGAAGGATTTTGAGCCTAAATTTTAGAACATGTAGTAGAAAAAGAGGCACATTTGTCTGTATCTCATCATAAACTTGTCCCTCTCCATGTAATATGTGTTTTTTATAATAATTCAATAATGTGTTCAAAATTAAGTGTTAACGAAATGTTAATACAATTATTGATAGCATTGTAAGATATTATGGGTGAGCCTAGTATGGTGAGCTTGAATTTCCAAACAAGCACATTTGCTTGTACACAATGTGACAAAATTATTGATGGTTTTCATGTGGATTTGCATATTGTGGTTAAGTGGATTTTGCAAAATGATCTTGTAGATAATAGTTCTTGATACTTGCACAAGCTAGGTTTGGTAGACCTTCACATGGCCCATCCATTCTCCCTTCCAAGGGAACTAAAATAGAGGCTGACGGGGCCATAGGAAAACCATTCTATAGGAAAACCATTCGGTCTTAGATGATGATGAGCTACTTGGGCCATGCTTGCCATAATTGATGCCTATTGGAACAACTCTTGATAAGCACAAAAGGAGAAAGAAACCCCCCCCCTACCCCCCCCCACCCCCCCCCCCCCCCCCACCAATTTCAATACACGAACACGCCTGGTAGTTGCGCGGGGAGGAGGTGAACCTTCACTACATGTCAAGAACGAGGTGAGGACACAACAAGAAGTAAAGTATGTA
>Ga0116231_10008496_pt1 | contig 17989 bp, 14 predicted proteins | sample S1TSphgellanicum_2_FD_89695 | JGI IMG/M metagenome (GOLD analysis project Ga0116231, IMG submission 89695) | Host-associated microbial communities from peat moss isolated from Minnesota, USA - S1T2_Fd - Sphagnum magellanicum MG | ecosystem: Host-associated > Plants > Peat moss > Unclassified...
CTTCCCAATCGCCTTGGCTTCCTCCTCACGCTTCCAAACCGCCATCCTTCATAAATGCAGCACGATCCTTCATCATAATTCGGAGCCGCCATACAGACTCCATGCCCATTCAGTCAGCCGTCACAGATCCTCAACCAAGGTGCCACCCATGCAGATGTAATGCAAAGGCGGCCGTCACAGACACAAAACGGCTCAAAGAAACGTCAATTAGGCTCCCTGATCAGTGGGCGCTCAAAAGTTAGGGTAACCCCATTTTCCATTACAGATATTTAAATTTCAATGATGGCTTAAACAAGTATGTTTCTAATTTCTTGTTGGTTTAAAAAAAAGGTCTTGCACATTTCAATTTGCACCCGCTTTGCAAGCCTTGGTGTTTTGACCACAATTGGATCACTTATTTTTCACCTTCCTTTTTTTTTGGCTACTTATGTTTATATCTTCCCTGTCCCCCCCCCCAATTGTAAAGCTTTTATTTCAAGAATTCAAATACATTTAATTCAGTTAATGATGCAAAATTGTCAAATAGTTGCAACCCTCACAACAATATATTCATGGGAATTTTTTTGTGGCGAAATTTCACAACTCGGAGAATTGTTTTTAGAAAATGAAAGAAACATGAAAAATTTGTGAAATTTTGAGGTTTTTTCACCATTTTTTGAAATAGAAATGATTAAATTAGCTACATCTAGACCAAGGCACTTCGTTGATTGTAACTTGTAGCAACACTTTTGTAAAAAAATTACATCCCACCTTTGATAGTCGCCATTTAATGTTAATTGATGTTGGGAGATCCATGCCAATGGACTTATTTGAGGAATTTTTTATAAAAAAATCTTATTCATGGTATGTACACAATCTTGTAATAATGATCAAACAACATTTTGCATGCATAATGTCCTATAAACATTCATAAATCCTTATTCAATTTTGCTACAAAATGATTTTATGTGATAACAAATTGTCAAATTTGTATTAAAGATAATATTATTTGCAAATATACCTCATTTAACCATTATTTGATCACATTTCTTTTTTATTATTCTAAATTTTTAAATGTTTGTCTCATTTTGTTTAACAAATTTGACGAAAAGGTAGATTTTAAGTGTTTAGGTTCTTTTTTTCTTTTTTGAAAAATAAATACCCATGTCATTTAAAGCATGCTTGTAAAGATATAAATTGATTGATATCATGTGCTATATAATAATGGTGCAATGCATAAAACTCAATCAAATTATCAAAACATATATCAAAATGATTTTTTAGCCAAATAATAATAATAATAAAATAATAAAACATAAGAACAACATTGAGGAAAATATTACATCATTTTTTTTTCATTCATTAATCCTTCCAATTGTTTTGTTTCACATTACACACATAATGAGATGAACATCACTTGTGTAATACTTTAAGTGAATGCAAACCATAGTGAGGGAGAAAAACATATGTGCATGCTGAAACATAAAAAATTCATGACAAAAAATGCTCCATTATAAAACATTTTATGTGATAAAAACACAATTGTCGTATCTTGAATTGTACAATCAACCTTCAATCTTGTTTTGTGTTCAAAACACGTTTTCATGGATCATTATCAAACTCGTTATATGCTTTCACATTTGTTCTCTCTTGCCTTTTGTACATACAACCTTCACATAATATTCACACAATTGCAAGAAATCACACAAATTTGTACAATTCATAATTTATGAAACAAAAACAATGAGTTGGGAGAAATAAGAGGAGATTAAGTACCATGAATAACATCAAAATAATTTCATTGTGGTTGTTTTTACATGCTAAATGCAAAGGCATTTATCCATTTTCAAATTTTACATTGACATTTATTCCTTTGTTAATAATTTGTTGAACAATGTCATCATATTCACATGAAACTTAACTAAATAAGATATGTTCATATCTCACTGACGTGACATGTTGAAATAACTTTGATATGAATGAATTTTTGCAGAAGAGTAATAATAATATGATGCAATGTGCAATGTATAATAAATCCTCCTTATTTGCACCAAAACAAGAAAAAAACAAATTCTCCAAATGTTTTTCAAGCACAAGACATTAATAATTGAAACAATTAAAAATACGAAGATTAAAAAATAAATTCCATTTCATTCAAAATGAATTCAGACCACCAAAAGTTATTTTGGTACAATGAAATGACTTGTGGACCTTGTACTCATCTACCTTGGACCAGCTCTAATTAACATCATCACTAGAGTTATATGCTCACCAAACTCTCTAGCAAACATTCTAAACCAATATAAATAAACCTCATGAATGTTCAACTAATGCAAGAATTGTCTTAATTCCAAGTTTAATTGATCTTTATATGTATGAGTTTGTTCAATTGTTTGAGATTCTACAATGCTTTCACATAATCCTCTCTATGCCTGCAATCTTTTTCCACTTTTAGCAATGGTGATTGGTTTGGTAACTTTTTAATATGTTTTTACAAATGTAATGTGTTTTGACTCTCTACAAAAAAAAAACAAGAAAATCTTATAATGAAAGTATATAAACAATCAACAATAGTGTTGGGGATCATTTTTATTTATTTTTCTATTTATGACAAAGGTTTGTGTTTTCCATACATCATCTTATTTACATATGTAAATCTTAAGGTGTATTGAGCAAGGTTTTTTTTTCCCCATTTTGTGATATTGAAAATTTGGTGAAAAATTTCAAAACATTAGCAAATTTAGTCGAATTTACACAGAAAAACAAAAAAATTCCAAAAAATTCCCAATTATTTTGTCGTTAAAATTCTTACTTGAAATGAAAAATCATTGATCAATGGTATGTTGAAAATAAATGCTCGATGATGCAATGATGAAGGGTGATATTGCATGGGGAAGATAATATTGTACTCACAATTCCATTCTTACTCTTTTAATTGAACATTTGATTTTTGAATTCAATTTTTTTTTGTATGGTTAAATCTTTTAATTTGGATGAAATCAAATTTGCTAAATTTGAAAATTTACCCACTTGATTATTCATTTAAAATTTTACTTCATGTTGATATCAAGGTGCAAAAATCATAATATTCCTCGTTATGGATGCAATTTTGGTGGGCATTTTATTTTATGCACAAAACTTACCATGAATTTTATGTTGATTACAAAAAATCATGTTTGTAAGGAAGGTCATGTGTGTCATTGAAAGGATTTTGACCCAAAAAGGAAGTATTGTGTATTTGAAACAATTTTCTTGGAATTGTTAAGGTTTATATGTGATCAAACAACTTACAACTATGCTTCATTATTATTTGGTTGTATAAATTTATTGTGGGATATAAGACTCTATGCTACCTATCAATTATATGTATGTATATGTATGATGCAATTCTTGTGCTTTGAATTTGATTCACAAAGGATTCTTGATCCTAGAGGGAGGAAAGAAATGCTTTAATTTCCACAATCTCTTCATTTTTTCTATCGACTAGGACTTTGTGCTTCTCCATTAAGAAATCGATGAGCTTGACGCATAATACCATGTTAATCCCATATGTACTTGTGATCTCCAATTGCACACGTCTTCATGAATGTGCATGAAGCTTTATCTCCACAATCTCCTTGTTCACAAAAAACACCTTCAATTTCCAATCTTGAGACTAGAATTAGGCTTCTTATTGTGCTTTGGTATGGGAACCAAAATATTTGGAACCACATCAATGCCCATAAACATGAAAAAGTTGATAGTATAAAGTGAGAGACTATTTATAATCCTGGAATTCAATGGAGATTGTTTCTTGCTCTTACAATTTGCCACTACTCGTGCCCTAGCACATACTTCCCAAAAGTTTTGCCACCCCAAAACATCCACAAAAATATTTGCCTTCAATTTCTAGGGTTATCACTGCAATTGCTAATTCATGCAATTTTGTGTCAAGTATTCCTGCTGCAATTGTCATCATAGGCACATCAAGAAAAATCAAGGCAGAATTGAAGACTATAGGTTCTCAGTTTCCACTCTGAAATGCACAATTTGCAGATGCAAAACGGTAAATTAGATGCCTCCACGGAAGGTGCAATGATGTGTGAGGAGTGGCAAATCTTCTGCAAGGAAGCAAACATTTAAAACTTTACAAAAGCTGGAGGATTGAATTTGCAACCAAGACTTAATAACAACAATTTCAATGGATGTATAAGAAGAAAAACCCACACCCAGTTTGAGAAGGAGTTCCCCAACAATTTGCAGGGATCTACTGTAGAGGTTGTATGTATTCAAAGAGCTCTAGAATCAAAGTGTGACAATTGATCAGGAGTCTCATCAATGTGCAGTCTCATCAAGATTTCAAAGAGCTCCAGTCTCAAAGTGCAACAGTTTGATCTGGAGTTTCATCATGGTACAAAATATTGTGACAAACACAGGGGAGTAGGATCCAAGTTTGGTAGTGGATCTGGAAATGACCACATGGGTGGTACTTACTAAGCACCACAACAGCACAACAGTCCTATGGGATCAAGAGACAAAATTGAGGAAAAAGAAGACTTGATTTGAAGTTTGAATAAGTACCTACATTGAAGAGTTGCACCCTTTGGAGGACAGAAATTGCACTTATCTGTGATCCAAGCAGATGGCCCTGTCAAGACATCATGTCGTTTGGCAAGTCCACATTGGAGACACACCGCTTGGGTACCCAAAGGACAGAACAAAACCTGTGCAAAACTTCAATTCTTGGGTGCTTTTTCCATTGAGATTGAGAGGAAGGTTTCTGAAAGCAAAGTTTTGAGGCCTCTCCCTCCCCACCCTACAAAAAATACAGAGAGCTACAAATATGGCTCAGAGAGGAAGGCCTAGAGGTGCAACTGGGAGAAGAAGCCAAGACAGGAAGAAGAGGGGCCAGAGCTTTGCAAAGAAGAGGAAACCGGCAAGGAAGGACCAAAGACAAAGGAAGAAACCCAAGCCTGAGGAAATTGAGATCGAGGTACTACATCAAGAGCCTATTCACAACAATCCAGAATTATTCCCAAGGAATCGTCACGAAAATGAGAAATTCAAGACCAAATCAAGCAACCATTACACAAGAGATTACAAGGGGAGGAGGGATCAATACCAAAGTGATGACGACATTGATGATGATGATGCTAATGACTCTTTGGAGGAGGCATTCAATCCTTCAGACTCAGATTATGATGAGGCCAATGGCAGCATGAAAACTTCTTCAAAGAGACAAAGATCAACCACAAACAACTTTGGCAACAACAGTAAGGATAACAACAAGCATTACACATCAAAGGCTACAAGTAAAGGCACTTACAAAGAATCGAAGCACAGTCTCAGTGCCACAAGCTCTGAGGTAAGCAAAGCTTCAGGCAAATTAAGGAACAGCAGCTCACTAAACAATAGAAACTCTGTCAGCAAAAGAAGTGATGAAGATGGTGAATACCAAGTAAATTCCCAGGACAGCGATTTGAACCCAAGTGACTCAAGTGAATCCATGAACTAAAAACCCTCAATGGCAACTTTGTTAAAGTCAAGTGAAACACAAAGGAATCAAACGCAAGTCTAAAGCAAAAAACCGAAGTGAAGCAAGTTCTGATGAAAGCTCAAGCAAATGAATGAATGAGCTCACACACAAAACTCCTGGATCACATAAATCAAATCCAGAACATGCTAACAATATTTCTTCTAGATCACATTGTTGGCATCTTTCAGATCTATTTCACTGAATTCTTACCTCAATCAATGCTTCTCAGGATAGTCAAAACTTCTTAAAAGATCAAAAGTACAAACTCTTCTATCAAGAGCACTAAATAAAGTTTTGTGTTTCCTTGTCTCTGGAATGAGCTTCACTAAAACATTCTAACTTGAACTTCTTTCTCTCCTCTAATGCCATTTTCCATGAATTGCTCATTGAACAGCTCTACTTACACCAAGGACTCAAAAGAAAAACCAATATCTGGCAACCATAATATTCCACAAAACCTGAACATCTTTCCTTGTCTAACCATTTCCAGTGAATTCCTACTTACCTGAAGAAGATTCAAAAAGCAAGACCCACATCCAACAACATAATGTTCCATGAAACCCAAACTTCTTTCCTCCTCTAAGCATTTCCATGAATCACTGAATTCCTACTTACCCAAAGAAGGAAGATTCAACAGCAAAACCAAAACATCCGGCAACAGATGAAGTCGCTGATAAATCGCCGATAAATCTAGGATCCAATCCATCTATTGCTACACCTTGTACCTGTCCAAGTCATTGCTCTTGGAACTATTCTTCTGCCCTGATCTCACCTCTGAAAGACACCTCTGGAATCACATTCATATAGCTAGCAAAAGCGTATAGTTGACCACAAGGTCAAATTTGCAAAAACAGATATCAAGCAGCACAATGCTGTCAAAGGACAACAACAAACTTGCCATTCTCTGTCTCTTTTCTAAAGTGCTCAAATAGTTACTCTTCATGAGCAACTGGTCCTGCGTGTCAAAATGCAATTACAATAATGAATTGTTGTTCTTTTCATGGAACTCAACCTGAAATAATCCCTAACGTACCAGAGCTCTAATCATTAGTGCCTTGCTCATCACTTCTTGTCTCTGTACCTTAAAGTTGAGATGCTTTGGCATCTTTTTCCTCAGAACTCATCAAAAACTTGATATATTCATGCCCCCCCTATGCTTCCACATGAACCAAAAGAATGGGTTAAACAAAAACTTGTTAGGGGTCATGGATGCATTTCACTCTCCTCTCTTCTAAGGAAGCAGGAAATATTTTCAAGATGAAACAAATGAGTAGAGTCTACGAAGTCATGTCCCAAAACTCAGTGTCTTTACAGCAGTGTGGTGGCCACTGCAGGTGAAACTTATACAACCCTAATCCAAAGCTGCACATCTTTCACATTTTTTTGATTGGATTTGTATGCTTTGCTCTAGGAACAAAAAAACATCAAATGCATTTTTTCCGCAAAAAAAGAAGCCCTTTCCATTAACCCCAGTCGATCTGAGGATGATTTTCAGGCTCTGTAATTGTGAGCACTTCAACCTCAGTGGATGTTTCCTGGACCTCACCCCCAAAGCTGGCTTCCTCATCCAACCCAAATTCTTCAATTCCTGGACCAGCCCCTAAGTGCTTTGGTATGGCTACAGGCAGGATCTGTCGAAGTTTGGGGATTTGACCATGGCCACCTCCTCGCCCAACCACTAAGGGCGGCTGGCCTATCACATTAGGGCCTGCTCCTAAAGGGTTCGGAGAGCCATGACCAGCTCCAGGTACTAGAGGTGTTGGGTGCCCATTCTGACCACCAGTCACTGGACCTGTGGAGGTCTTCTTGTTATTGGAATTTCCAGCAGACGGTTGTGAAAGAGAGTTCCCTGCATTGCCTTGACCTGATGGTTGTGGTTGCTGAGGTCTTGGCGGTGGTGATTTGGGCCTAAGTGCTTCAATTTCTGGAGTTGTACCAACAAGGTGAGGGGCATCAATTGGTGGATTTCCCCGGCCCCCTTGCCACACCTTGCCTTCTGCATCTGTAAAGTACTTCCCATAAATCTGTATAATAAAATCCATTAACAAACCACAGATTGCTTTAGTATGGAAAACATGCAATGTCACCCCGTGCTGGCACATTTCATTTTATTCTATCCATCTCTCAATTGAGGTTAGACAGTGTCAACTGGGACACACATAGCATGCTCCAAGGCAGAGTCATAGGATGCACCTGAGGATTAAAATTAGATGATGTGAGACCTTTGCCAACTGTGACCCACCCAGCACGGATGTTATGGTCTTCCCCAAAAAGCTCAATGCGTCTCTGTCCTTGGGCAAAATGTTCTATGATGTGGTACAACTCTTCAGGCTTTGTTGTTGATCCTGTAGATAGAAATGCAAAGTAAATGACAAGGAAGTTCCAGAAAGGCTAAAATAGAATCAAGAATCATTCATCAAAATGCAGATCCACTTTACCGTATTCAGGCTCTTCAGAGATGATGATATCAGTATCAACATTGGCATGGATGATGTGACCATCACTGCTGCGCCTTACAGTGCCTTTGATACCCATCAGACAATGTTCCTGAGAAAACCCCAAAATCCATGTAAGCCTAACTCCCTCTTATATAAGGACTCTTTTAGTGGGTACCCTTAAACTTATGCCTCAAAAAAATGGAGTCATAGCCAATGCCCACATATTGGGTCATCCCACTCTTCCCTGAGATCAAGGGCCTGTACTGATACTGAAGCCAAATAGTTTAAGATGAACATGTACTTTCTTACTTTGGAATGCTGGAATAGTGTGTTGGAATCATGGCGGAGTGCAGGGGTTGGATTCTCACGGTTGGTTTTCACCCAACAAATGTCCTCACATCTCCGGAACCCCCACTGTTAACCACCAAGTCAAGCTCAAGAAAACTGGAAAGGCTGTTCCAAGAAATCTAGGTCACATCTTACTTGGGAGAGAAAGCACGCACATCTTAGAAAGACAAATAGAACAGATCAGAAGTTGCCCAAATTGAGAAAAGGTGAAAAGCATACCTTTTTAAGACAAAGACGTCCTTGTTCAAGTCCTTCAGCATCTCCCACCCACAGGAAAATGAAGGCCGGAGTATCTGCAATTGCCTATATACCACAGGCAGTGTCAAGACATAAGTGTCACTGTCAATTTTCTCTGTTTCACTATTATTGCACTGATTTTTGCCTTCAAGTCATTTTAAGACTATGGTATCAAGCACAATGAAACTTGCAACAGAACATCCTAACAATCACCATGCTTCAGAGACAAAACTTCACCTCAATGCGGAGGTTCTGGATGTCCTCAGGAGACCACCACTCCATAGAGTCTCCAATGCCAGGGGCTCGACGCACATACTCTTCCCATGGAGGGTCAACTAAAATCACATCAAACTTTGTCCCAAAGGTTTCAGGTCGAAGCTCTGTTGTTCTCAAGTCACATTGCATATACATAGGGGGTGTTGCACGGTCAGCAATTAATCGATCTTTCCTGGTTATCAACTCCTTGAGCTTTGGGTACTCTTCAAATCGATCTGCAAGCTCAACATCCCGGATGAAGTTCTGAGGCCGCAGGCCCGTATCAACAAAGTGCTGAGAGTAATCATTCTGCTCACCTCTTGAAGGGCCTCTACCAGGTGGCCCACTGCCTCTTCCCATCATCCCCCTTCCCCCTCCAGGAGGACCTCTTTCTCCCATGATACCCCTGCCAACCCCAGCAATGCCAACACCACCTCCAAAGGGTGGGACTCCACCACCACCAAACATTCCACCAGGCATTCCCCCAAGACCTCTTCCTGGAGCAGGTGGATTGAAGAACATATTCGGGCCTGGTCCAGGTCCCATGCCTGGTCCAAACCTTGGACCCAACCCACCTGGACCACCAGGTCCCAGACCTGGACCCGGGCCCGGTGGGCATCCCATCATACCCATGTCTCCACCATGTCCTCCACCCCATCCCATTGGACCCCCAAAGTGAGGCATTGGAAATCCACCCGGACCCATCCCAGGACCCAAACCAGGACCAGGAACCATGCCTGCCATTGGCACTGGTGGCCCCAATGGACCAAAATGGGGCCCAATACTGGGGCCTGGACCCATGATGGGTGGGACAACCCCACCTCTTTGACCCTCCCTGCCAGAGCCTCGGCCTCCCTTCACCCCACCTCTCCCACCTCGTCCTCCCTTCACACCCTGCTGTTGCATCCCTCTGAGCATTGGACCACCACCACCCTGGTTGTTCCCAAACAGAGGCCTACCTTCATACCCCATTATGCCACCCCGACCCCTGGTGTTGGGTGAGCTTTTTGGAGCTCGGCCTCGTCCAGCATGAAGAGTGTAACCCATTCCTCCATCACTGCCACCACCTCCTCCTCTACCAGGGCCAAAACCTGAGTCATGACCTAATGGACCTTCTTCCTCCATATACCGTTCAACCCCTCCTAAGAAATGCTTGTCCCTCATTCGCATTCTGTCATCAAGTATTGGGCCATCCCAATCCACCTCCCCAACGCCTCCATGATATTCTCCTGGAAAATATCCAGTGTCTCCAACTGGAAGTACAAATGGGCCTCCATGAGTGCTGGACCCTCGTGCAGATTCCATAAACTTTGGCATCATAGTGTTGTTGCGTCCACTGCTTTCACTTAATGTTCCAAAACCCCTTGTGCCATCAACTCTGTCACTCTCCATTCTACTGCGCTCACTACCTTCTCTCTCAATCCGCTCCCTCTCAGATTTGTCTCTCTCAACTCTCTCATGTCTTTTCTCAGTCTCCCAACTGTTGTGCTCCATCCGATAGTCAGCTTCTCTCCCCTTGTCAACCTCTGTCTGCTTGTGTCTGCTCTCTCGCTGCCGTTCTCGGCCTAGCTCTACCGACTCCCCCCAGTCCTTTGCTCTCTCTCGGTCCCAAACTTGATCTGAAGGCCTCTCTCGGCCTCCTCTGTGTCTGTCTCGTTCCTTCTCTCGGCTGTCTCGTTCCCTTTTTAGACCACCTCTTCGGTTACTGTCTCTATCCCTTTCATAGTCATCTCTCTCATCTGACCATTCTCTCTTATAATCTTCCTGGTATGAGCGACCTCCCACTCTTTTTTCATCTGGGCTTTGTGAAGGTCTTGAGGCTTTTCCACTTCTGTTTCTAGTTCTTGATCTCCCTCTATCTTCAGATACATCGTAACCACTCTCCAGTCTCTCTTTTCCCTTTCCTTTCTCCTCTCCTCTGTCTTCTTCCCGACTTAAGCCTAACCTGGGAGCTCCCTCTTCTTGCAACCTTGCCCTACTTCCTGATCTACCCACTTTCTCTTCATCTCCCTTATCTCTTGCCAAAGACAATCCTTGAGTCTTGTCATCTTCCCGATCTCTTGTGCTTGGCTTTGCTGCTCTCTCTTGCTCCCCTCTATCCCTCCCACTAGACCTCCCCTGTACATCCTCTGAACCCTCCCCCCAGCCTGATTCTGGCCTCTCTCTTGCTCTATACTTGTCTCTGTTGTGTTCATCTCTCTCTCCTCTGCCTCTGTCATTTGACTTTGCAATGCCCTCTATTTCACTATGCCTGTCCCACCTGGATTCCGGCTTCAAATTTGCTTGATACTTGTCCCTCTTATGATCACCTCTCTGTGCTCTTGCTCTTTCTTCAAGCCTACCAATGGCCTCTGTTTCAGCATGTCTTCCATTGTGCCTGTCATCATGCCTTTCAAGATGCCTGTCATCATGCCTTTCACGATGCCTGTCATCATGCCTTTCAAGATGCCTGTCATCATGCCTTTCAAAATGCCTTTCATCATGCCTTTCACTGTGCCTCTCCCCATGTCCCTCAATGTGTCTTTCATCCCATTTCTCTTTTTCCCGAGCTTTGCGCTGATGATCACTTCTTGAACTCTCATCACCTCTTTCTCTCTCACCCCTGTCTCTCTCCCCCCTAGACCTCTCTTCACCTTTATCTCTCCCACCTCTGTCTCTCTCACCCCTGTCTCTCTCCCCTCGCTCTCGTTCAGCCTTTCCTGAGAACTTGCCAACAAAGTCAGACTCCTCACGCTCAAGCCTATCCCTCCCTCGACGATGTCGTTGCACCCGTGGAATTTCATCCCCTCTTTCCCCACTTCCTCCTCTGTATTTGCCACCATCTTCCACCACCTCCTCCCAATCCGACCTCTCTCTACTTGGATGGCGATCAACTCTGCCGCTTTCCTCGCCCCTTTCTCTCTCCAATCTATCTTTAGCTTGTGGTACTTTTCCATAGTCTTCAGATCCCCTGCTCTCTTCATCCCTGTCTCTCTCACCTCTATCTCTAGCTCTTGCTCCTTTGCCATAGTCCTCTGATCCCCTGCTTTCTTCACCCACTTCTCTCTCTGCTCTATCCCTAGCTCTTGCTCCTTTTCCATGGTGGTCCTCTGAGCCCCTGCTTTCCTCACCTCTTTCTTGCTCTCGATCCCTAGCTCTTGCTGCTTTGCCATAGTCCTCTGAGCCCCTGCTTTCCTCACCTCTTTCTTGCTCTCGATCTCTAGCTCTTGCACCTTTTCCATATTCCTCCAATCCCAAGCCCTTGATCGATTTGGCCATTCTCTCAATGTTTTTGGCCTTCTCTTCATTGCCATCGAAGACAATGTCCACCACTCCTCTTGCCTTGCTATCATCTTCAACAGCAATACCACTATGCACCCTTGAGTGTGTCAAATCCAGATGCGGAATGTTACTGAATTTCTCACCTCTATTATCACTCTTCCCTGCATTTTCATTCTCATAATCCTGAGCTTGATAGCTAGATCCCCTCACAACATCTTCTTCCTCAAATGTTGTAGCAGCTTCTACCTTTATGAAGGCCTTTTCTGTCTTCTCTCCCCCATCTCTCCTCCTTCCAGGGTTTTGAAAGTCACTGACTGCACCACCAGAATCCCTCTCAACTTTTTCAACTTTCTTGCTGTATTTGTCATCATCTTTCGAAGATTGCACAGCATGTTTCTCTCCCTTCTCATAGTAATCACCATGTGCTCGTGAAACCCTATCCACCCAGTCTCGATCCTGGTCTCTCCGACTGGCACCTGAACTGCCATCACGATCCGATTTGCTGCTTCGTCTTGACTTGCTGGGCCGATGTTTATACTCTTTCTCCCAGCCACCATGTTCATCATCCCAATCACGGTCTTTGAAGGATTGTACACCCTCACTCTTGCGCCGCTTGACGGGCTCCTTCTCTGGACTGCCCATGGATGGATCAATCCCCTTCTTGCAATACTTCCAGGAACCACAAAAACCCTAAAGCTTCTCACTGCTGCAACCTTGTTTGCATAGTGAAGATGTCAGTGTATGTGCCGCCACCGTAGGCAGCATTCAAGTGAACCCAATTCACAAACAATGGAGCCACTTCTTCTTCCAACTATCAAATCCAAGTAACTATCCATCCTGTATTTCCATAAAGCTTACAGAGTTTAGCATTCATAGAAAACATGCATGGGAAAAAACCCTAAGAAAACAGCTTGCAAGCCACAGCCATTACTGCAGCAGCGGCAATACAAGCTTATAGTTTCCACCACTTCCTTTTAGCTGCTGTTCTCGAACCCTAGCTAAACCGGATTCCACTTCCGGAGCTTTCCAGCAATAAAATCATGACGACAGAAGCGCTCTCAAGAAAGAAAGCAACAGCATCAACACCACGTCCCATCTCCGCATAAAGAAATTGGAACTCACAAAAACCACAAATCAAAATTCACAACCACACTTCTCCCCTCCTCCGTGTAAACCCTAACCCTGTTGCGCGCCCTTGGCATTCGGTTCTTTGGTTCTTCTTCCTTTACCTCGAACTCCAGGAGCATTTTTCTTTCTACACTTGGGAGGTGCGCACCACCACTTCCCACTTCGTCACTATAAATCGCAACGCACGGCAGAATCACAACATCCTTTTTTCCCGATTCCTGGAACCCTAATCCCACTTCTTCTTTCCCTCAGTCGTCGCTGTGTGTGCGTGTGTGTGCTGCATTTGAGGCTCCATCAGTACTTCAATAGGTGCGCACCCGTGTCTGTAGCGGCGCCACCTTCTTCAGGCGCACATCACCTGCATATTCGAAATCTTAAGACGAAGAAGAAGAAAGCGCGCATGCATGCGAAGAAAGCCATACAACGGATGTCGCGGCGATGGTGGGTGCTGGTGGCCCCGGACGGAAAACCCTCCCTCCGCTCGCTCGCTCGCTCGCTAGCTCGCGACGAAAAACGACGAAAAAAGCGCGGCACACACAAACGGCTGGCGACTTGCCGATAAAGCACAAGCGATTTTCGTACGTGTCATAAGACGTGGAGTTATTCACGCAGGAAATGTCAACGTGGCGTCCCTTTTGCACCGGTCCGACAATCTCGAAACGACATTTTCTCTGACATGGAATAAGATACTTCTACTTGGGTGCTGCTCCTCACTTCCCGTGGAAGAAGTTGGAACTCGCTTTTTCTGACGTGGCAGAGATTACGTCAGCCCTAATGAGGCTGCAATGTGCCCGAAAATTCAGACACCCGTTTTTTCACACGTCCTTTTCCTTTTTATATGAGCAGAAATTTCGCTTTTCCACATGTCCTTTTGTGTTTTTGTTTTTGGCAGAGATTTCACCATCACTGAAGCTTGTCGCTGCAGCTTGATTGTTGTTCATGTAGTGGATGTAATTGAGTTGCAGCATTACAAGCAAGGTTCATTTTGTTTGTCTTCACTTTTCTTTCTTTTGTTTATGTTGTTGCTGGTTACTGATTTTTGATTCTATTTCTGATTTACTTACTGAAACATTGATTTTTTGTTCTCCATTTTTGAATTTTTGCAGCACGGCATTTTGTGTGCTAAAAAGAAGAGGACTGAAACTTTTTTACATCAAAGAACCTTTCCAAGTGTCTCTCTCTCTTGCAATGATATCAATTTCATACTACAAAGGCCAAAAGATAATGATTTTCCTTGCAGCAGACACCTTTGTCAAGAGAGAGGACAAAGAGAACCTTTCCAAGCCCAATCTTGCAGTGATATATTAAATTCATACTCCAAGGCCCACAATGATATCAGAAATTGTGCACAAGCAAGGCCCACCTTCCAAAGATCCACTGAACAACAGTCATAGCATATAGTTGGATGAGAATTTTGGGTGTGTAGCATCAATTTCTTCAATATCAAAGACATGACTTCCAGAGTTTCCCAGACTAAGAACTTCAAGAGTATGTGTTCAGGTACTGGTTTCCTCGTTTGGCTATACTATCTTTTGCTCTAGCAAATACCAGAAGCTACTTTCCTGGATGATCACATGCTTGCGCTATACACCTTGCACTGACATCTGTAACCTAACTGGCAAACACAAGTCTAAAACCTTGAGCATCAGAGATATTTCTTTATCCAAGGTCTTCTCACCTAAAACTGTTTTGTGAGGAAAAACATGAAAAATTTGTTTAAGGTACATGTGCCTGACCTGGTGCTGCTACTTTGTTGTTGCTACTCAGTCACTGAAAATATTTCTCGAACTGGACCTTTAAACCAGTGACGAGCATCAAACGTCCACCAACCCATGATTATAGTCAATGTGATCCCAAGCACAACGGGTGCATAATTGAAGGTCTCCAAGCGGATAGGGTACTGAGTGGGAAGAAGGAAAATAACACACGTGTAGCAGATCCAGAGGAATGCAACCAAGCAAATTCCTCGGCTTGCTCTGCCAAGGTTGAACGGACCTGGTCTAAAATCCTCAGAGCGGATGACCAATCGTGCAAAGATGGGTACCGCATACCCACCCACCCACCCAATGGTGCAGATCGATGTTATGGCAGTGAAGACGATATCAAGCTTGAGTAGGGGAAGGCCAAGGAGCATGGCAAATGCTGCTGAAATCCACACTGCATTTGCTGGAACTTGAAAATGTGGATCAATTTTCCGCCACAGTCTTGAGTATGGCACTCCTCCATCCCGTGACAGAGCATACACCTGAGAGAACTTGGTGTTAATTTATGGTTTATTTTTCCCTGACCAGTAGTCACATAGAATTTCCACTTTGTAAGAAGTTGAAGCTCAATCTAGCTGACAAGACATTTTGCAATGCCCTCATGGGTATTGAAAGTGGGCCCCCCTTTAAAAGAAAGAGACTTACAACACGGGCAGCACTTGTGGTGATGGAGAGACCACCGAAGAAAAATGATCCCCAAATCACAATCAACAAAGCAATTGCACCAAAGGAGCTTTCATAGCGTCCCTGAAATGCATCAAAAAGAATCTGAGCTGGAACAAAGCGTCCTGCTGTTTCATTCATTGGGTCATACAAATACTTCGGATCCTGAATGCTGAATGTGAGAGCAAGAATATACCCCCACCCAAATACAGAGATCAAAGCAATGCTTGACAGGATGGCAATCGGGCCATTAACATCAGCACCTTTTGTCTCTTCTGTCAAGTGTGCTGCTGCATCAAAGCCGTAAAGAGAGTACTGGCTGACCAACCACGACAGTGTAATGGCATACACTGGGTTTGTAATGCCTGTGATAGCAGGTGATGTCTCAAAATGCATGAAAACATAGGAGGCAGGTTGTGTTGTGATTGCTACCAATGGCAACATGATGACTATTAATGTCCCTCCCAATACCTGCCAGAAAACCCTAAACATTAGCAAACCCTAAAGTTTCAAACTTTTACTGGAGTTGGTTCATTGTCGTGCATAAAATGGTCAAATGCAAACAAGAGCGAGTAAAGATCAGAGTCCTAAAGAGTTATTTACTTGGATTCATAGAAACCTTAGAGCACTTCTTAGGAGAGGAGGAAGAAGTTGGCAAAAGACTGAAATTGGCTAATAAATGCATATAAGGGCTGCCTCCCTCACCCTTCTCTCTTTGGGAGAGAGAACACAAAGTTACCTGCCACCAGATGGAGACTGTATCGATCAATGCTATGATATTCAGAGCAAAAGTGTTGAGCAATGCCCATATGAGGCAAAGTGCAATGTAAATTGTTAAGAAGACGCTACGTGGTGCAAAGTATCCCCCATGCTTATTAGTTCCTGTCGACAAAAGAATTATATTTTGCAGCGTTTGTGTGCCTGCATATGCCTATTATCACACCCCCGCTGTGGTCATGATTAATAAAGCAATTGCCAACCACTTAACCCTAACACAACCAGATGGATCAGTAAAGGAGCTTGGGAACCAGAAAGCACAGGACAACAAGAAGATGCACATACCTGAGTGCTGATGCCTGCAATCAAACCAATGGTCTCAAGCCATGCACAAATCCACGATGCCAATGGTCCCCATTTACGCCCTGCTAAATGTGCTGCCCAAAAATAGAGTGATCCTGTTGTCTGTCACAGTTCAATGATTCAGCTGTTGAATGAGCAATACCAGGTCTCCAGTCATGTGACCATCATCATCAGTGATTGAGAAAAAGATCGAGCCTCTCAGAACAAAAGAAGTCAAGAAAAAGGTGGAAGATGATGTTGATGACGATGATGATGATGATGATGAGTACTGGAAGGTGAAGAGAGCTTACAGGGAAGGAGGAGCAAATTTCAGCCATTGCAAAGCCCATGAACCAAGTAAAGAAGGTGACAACCACCCATCCCCACACTAATCCCACAGGGCCTGCATATCTGAAGCTATTTCCATAAAGGGGAGTAATCCCAGTAAACAATGTCATAGTGGAGAATGCAATTGCCAGACACTTGAAGAGTGTCTGCACATCCAGTGAAATCAACAACATTATTATTACATGTGGAAAATTTGAATCCAATTTGCCAGAGAGAACAAAATTCTGTCCGAGGACCATCTGTGATTCATAGAAGTGCATGCAAGATCTTGTCTCCCAGTGTCACAAAAGAGAAAGACTCCAGAGAGAACTCCAATTGCTGAGCTACTTCACAACCAAAATAAGATAGAAAAAAGGGAGGTAGCGGTGTCACTGATTTCCCTTACCATCTCACGGCGCAGTTCTTGCTTGTATCCAAGCTCGTTAAGCCGCCGTTCGCCGGAATCCATTTCAATTTCAACAGCAACCGGCAAGAGGGCAGTCTTCGCAGCTGCAAGCTCCGCTTCTCCATTTTCTTCCACCTCTCCATCTCCGTAGCTCACGATAGTGAGCAACGGCTCACTCTCCTTCGGCCTCGACAATGCTAGCTCTTCCAGCTTGAACGTTCTTTTCCACCAAAGCCGCCCAGAGAAAACACGCTGCAAAAGCCTCAAACTCACACAAAGAGTTCCTTTCTCGAAGAATCCCTGCAAACTCCCCCCACTCCTTCCTCCTCCGAACAATCCTCACAAAGTCGACCTATCACAAAGCATACACAAACACACATACGCATACTCTCTCTCTCTCTTTCTCGATCTGCCTATTTCTCTCGGGCAACAAATACTCAACAGCAACAAAGAGGCAGAATACTAGACAACGAACGCTGCACCGCAAAACCTCTCCAGGAAAAAAAAAAAAAAAAAAAAAAAAAAAGAAGAAAAAAAACTCAAGCATTCCCCCATCCCCTCCCCCGCACACCCAAAACACAAAACACACAAACATCAAATTCTTCTTTTC
>Ga0116231_10008497_pt1 | contig 17985 bp, 13 predicted proteins | sample S1TSphgellanicum_2_FD_89695 | JGI IMG/M metagenome (GOLD analysis project Ga0116231, IMG submission 89695) | Host-associated microbial communities from peat moss isolated from Minnesota, USA - S1T2_Fd - Sphagnum magellanicum MG | ecosystem: Host-associated > Plants > Peat moss > Unclassified...
GAAAAAAAAGAACACAACCAAAAAAAAAAAAAAAAAAACACCCAAGAGAAAAAAACAAGAAGAGGAAAAGAACTCAACCAAAAGAGGAGCGGGCGCAGAAAAAGGGGGGGGGGGGGGGGGGGGGGGGGGGGGGGGGGGGGGGAAATGGGAAAAAAAAAAACAAAAGTCCTTGGTATCATTTGTAAATTTGGCACCAAGGATGCCAAAATTCAGCCCCCAAAGAAAAACACTTGGGGACAGGGGATGGGAGGGGGGGCTCAAGAGGATTGTTTTGCCACGGATGATACCTAGTTTAGTTTCTTCCTTATCGCATTATTCGTGTCTGATGAGTCTTCACTTCACTTCTGTCTCTTGTGTCTGTAAGTAGATTTCCCCACCCCCCGGTCCCCTATTTTTTCCCCCTTCCTTCCTTCCCTTCCCTTCCTTTCCCTTCTTTCGTGGTTGCTGTTGCAGGTCGTGTTTGACTACGACCACTACTGTCACAACCAAAGAGACACCCGTGCCCTCTCTTTCTAAGAACCTTACTTGCTACTACTCTTTCAATCTTGGGGTTTGAGGTGTTGTGCCCGTTCTAGAATCTCGTTTTTCTTTGTTGTTTTTTGTTTTTGTTTATTGTTGGAGTTTTGTGGACTAGAGAAGTCGTTTTTTTTTTCTTTCTTTTTTTTGCCGGGTTTGGGTTTTGTCCCTCTTTGGGGGAGTGGGGCGCTTTGCACTCTTGTGAGAAAAAGTAGCAAACAAGTTTGAGGTCTTGTTGTTTTCAAGTTTCCCGCTCGCCAAGTTTCGTTCGGTTGCTTAGATCGATCTGTTGAAGAAAGAAAGGAAGGAAGGAAGGAAGAAAGGAAGCAAGGGAGAGAGGGAGGAAGGGAGGAGATCAATATACGTGTGTTTTGGGAACGTGCACGAGCTCGGAGATCAGCAGAGCCTGAGCGGAGGCGACGGTGGTTCGTGGAGCAGCTCCATGAGTGCAGGGATCTCTGAACCGAATTGAGAGATTGGAGGGAGTTTCAGCACGGGTGGTATGTGTTTGTACACGCATCGCTTTGGACTCCGGAATCGCCCACGACGTTTTCATCACAGGGACCGAAGGTGAGAAACGAATCCGTCCTCTCTCTCTCGATACTGTTCTTGCATAGGACATGCACACCACCCATCCAACCTTTCCCGCCCTTCCAATTTTTCCCGCCTTTCCAACGTTTCCTACCCTTCCAACTTTTCCCGCATCGCTGCACTCTTTCCCACCAAACTCACGTCTCCTTCTCCACACACCTCTCAGCTCGACCCCTGTCGTTCTTCACACTCAAACTCACACCCCCTCTTTCCACCTACCCGACCGACTCGACTTTTCCTACCTTTCCACCAGCTCTTCTTGCCTACCCATGCTGAGTCTTGTCTGACCTTAAACCCACCGCTCTCAACCACTTGCCTTCATCCCTCCACCCCCAGATTGATCATCTCCGTGTCCCTGCCCTCTCAGCGTTGCCATCGCCGCACCGGAATTATGTTTATTTATCAAGGAAAATTGAACTGGTACAACTATGCCCAAGATGAACTATTCGTCATCGTCCTTCCCTTCGGAGTCGCGCGCCTGAATGACCCCATCCACCTTTACTGGCAGTGGACGAAGCTCGATAACGGTTCTACAAAGGTCAACGTTTTGAGCCGTTCCTTCATCAGCTCTGTCACGGAGACTGCAATCGACGGAGAGGATCAGTTCTCTTGCGTGCACGATGATTACTACACGTTCGACATCGTGTCTAAGAGACACTATAATGAGCTTCATGTTACCATGCGAAACCTTAGCGGGGATACATCTTCAGATATGATCCTTAGGGTGGTGTCCAAAGAGGACGATTCCGATCCAGAGCCACTCGAGAAAGCGCGCCCTCGTATTCACGTTGGAAAGCTCAACTGGTACGAGTATGCCATCAACGAACTCTTCGTCGTCATCCTTCCACTAGGCCTGTGTGGAGACCAGCCTGTCTGTGCTCTTTGGCAATGGACCAAGAAGGCTGATGGCCAGGAAAAGTACAACGTGAAAGCAATTAGCACTCAGACCTGTGGCACGGGATTGGCCAATAAGTTCCACTTTACGCAAGAGGGTTATTACACCTTCAGTTGCGAGGCCGATAAAAGCAACGAGGATCTGAAGATTACGATGAGCAACCCTGCCGGCGACTCGGTGGTACAGAACCCTCTTACATCGCAGGAAATTGTCAACAAAAGCAACGATAGTGATGGCAGACGCAGAAAGAGAGCGCTGTTCGACTACACTACCCAGATTGAAAACGATCTCGATGATATCGTGATGTGCACCTTCAGTCCGTCGTCATCCTCGTCTGGAGGCAAGCTTCTAGCCGCGGGCGGGTTCGGGCTGGCTCTGGCAGGTTTCATACCCCTCGTTGTTGTAAGCACTCCTCCGATAATCGGGTGGGCTCTCGCTATTGCAGGTGTGGTAGCAGCAACTACCGGCGTCGTCGATGTGGCAATCGCTGGGGCCGAGCCCACCACCCGGCCGGTATTCCCGGGCGATGTCACTAGCAACACTTCTTCAGGAGGTTTCATTGTGTCTGCGAACAACATATCCATTCTGCACGCCTTTGTCAAAGATGGAAAGCAGCTGACGATCCGCAACGGCAAAGCTAGCGATGTGAACGAGGACGTGTATTGGAGACTTAGCGATTCCACTAGGCTGACGTGGGAAACCATTTTCAAACTAGAGTTTCCAAAGAAACAACACATCGTCTCCTACCGCGGCATGCAGATCCGATATCTCCAACCAGCTTGGGACGGCAAGTCTGCTGGTGACATCGACTCCGACGCCTCGCCTACCGACTACGCCCTATCCATCGAGAAGGATGGCACAGACATCTCCTACTACGATCTCAAGATCCCCAAATATCAGAGAACTATCTTCCGCATTGCTCCCACCCGCCACTTCGTGGTGACACAGAGCCTCAAGCAGGCGAAGACCTCGCAGCCCACGGGCGACTACACCATTTTGCCGTTGCCTAACGGCCATGTGCTGGTCCGGGTCAACAACTGCCTAGTCACGGGTACCTACGGAAAGAGTAACTATGAACTTAACAACACGGCTTACTCTGAGGATGACGTGAAGCGCCTCATCGTGCACAATCCGAATGGCTTGGCGTACATACATGATATCCAGCGCGACCTGCTCATCACTTGGCTGCGGTACGTGGCTGCACATCAGTCTTTCACGCGCTCGCTGGGCTACAATACATACTTTCTTGTGCCAGGCATGCATGTTACTACTAGGCAATTGGTGGTGGAAGGAGAGGCAGAGTAGTGAAGTGTGCGACGAGCTTTGAACTCTGTATCATGTCTTTGAAAGTAGCGTGAGGCATTACGGTTACTGTAGCTAGCGTATTAGGTGCGGCGTCGCTAAATCCCCCAATCTAGATTTCGCCATTTGCCTCTCTTCTACTCTTTCATAAATGACTTCATATGTCTCAGCCTCGTTTACAACCTTGTCAGAAATAGGCACAGAGATTGCTAGGTGAAACCAAACCCTTTTCCCACATGATCACACTCCGCCTTGCCCCCTCTTTCATTCAAATATCCTCTATCATCACAATACTAAGAAGATAAGAAGCCTGTATCAGGTACCTTATCTTTATCCCCGGTTGTTGTTTTTCATTCTCCACTGTGTTGGCTCAAGATGACCAATCTGCATCGACCCCCCTAAGTCTCATCAATTTCGTATTGGTAAGTCAAAACTGAATCAGGCTGATGGAGCTCTGCGAAAGATTTAGGAACTGGTTAGGTAATTTCTCGGAGACATAAAGCTAACCAATTGTCCAGATATCTCTTCTTGTCGGTCTTGACAACGTAGAAGAATATTAATCATTATTGCCCTATTAAGTGATGAGAAAAGGATGTTGCTAAAATATGAACCGGTGCTTTTTACTTTCCATATTCCAATTGAAATAGAAGGAGCTCGATAGCTCAGGGTGTATTTGTTTTACGATAATCTCATCTCAGATATTCGTACACTCGTGGCTTTAGCGATACCTCCACCGTCTTTTCCTCTTCCATCATATATAAGCAGCTCAATGTCCAAAGAATAAGTCAAGGGCTTACTCTCCCAACCTACAACAAAAATATAATAATGGTGATTCTACAATCAAAGTTCAATTGTTGGTCATGGCCCAACTACGTGAGCATTTGGTGAGCCACAAATTCCATGTGTCGTAGGGCCATGTTAATGAACCTTGTCCTCTAGTCGCACTAACATTCATATTCCTTGCTTATTATGTGTGATAAATATCAGCTTCAATTGTTAAGTGATATTGAAGAGCACAAGAAATCATTATCAAGTATCATCTACATATTGAAGTTATGGTTAAAATAACCTTGTCTTGAGTTTTAAATGAATTTCAAATGTTAGACCCAAACATTAATTGCACATCATTTGAAATATTTGATAAATAGTTATAGTCGTAATGACAACAAAAACAGGAAAAAAAAACTTAGATTGAAATTCGTTTTACTAGCAAATTTTGGAAAAAAAATCAATTTTAAATCTTGTTTAATGTCAGTATACATTTTCGGTGTCACCCTGAGCTCATCCCTTTATGGAAAAAATTGCAACTCTTCACATTGAGTTCCTGTTACTGTTTAAATATTTCATTTGTTCAAGAAGGTCTTTACAGTGTGCAAGGGACCAAGGATGCATAGTCAAGGCATTGATTGAATGCACCTCATCACTAAGGTTTCTAGTGGCCAAATATTGGCATGTGTAGGAGTATTGGAGCTACAAGGGACAAGGAAGGGACAAGCAATCTAGTGTGATTCAACAATAGGGAAGGAAGTAGCATTGCCCAATGACCCAAGCTTATAAAGGTTATATTCTAGAGGTTCAAGAAAATGAAGAACTTTACAAACATTGCTGGTTCTAGTGTCTTTTGGCTTGTTTGAGCTCATCTACATCCATGCGTGGCCTTTTATGTATAAGTAAATCTTTTACTTGCTCCAATAAAAAACTATTTAGAAACTTCTCAAAAACTCTATCTATTTGAAGGAATTTGAAAACTTGAATTATGAAATTGTGTAAACAATTCACAAAAGTTTCAAGATTGCAATTTTGTTTGAATTGTAAGAACTTTGTTAGATTGTTGGAAACAACTTGACATTAATTTGGTTTGTTTTAACAAAAAACACACAACAATCAAATCTCCTTCAACAACAATGAATTCATCTTCATTGTTTTATATGAAACAACAACGGTATATAGGTTATAATGGTAAAAGTCACATTATGCCAAAATGTGATTTCTATCATTAAGAAATGTTGCGATTACTACCCAAAATAGTCATGTAGTTGTATGTGGACTTGAGTTATTTTGATGACTATAGTCATAATTGTGAATCTGTGACTATAAATATGATTATGATTACAATTTAAAATAATTATGATTACATATATGACTTCACAACTAATGTAACAATATTGAAGTAATTACTTAACCTTGTTTGAACAAGTTTTAAAATTTTAAAATACATATCAACATGGTCAAATATGTATTGAAAGCTTAATTTAGCTTAATTTAATTTAATTTAATCTAATGTAAACAATTCTTAGTTTAATATATTTTAACCTAGTTTAATATGAATTAATCTAAACCTAGTTTAATTTAATCCAATTTTAATTTATGCTACTTATTTATTTAAGACAAATTTATCTTCATTTCACCAAGTTTAACCAAGTTTTAGCTAAGTTTATCAAAATATAAAAACATTTATCACATTTTCACCAAAATAACCTACCTTAGCCTCATTTATATTACTTTAACCAAAATTTATCCATGGGTTTAAGGTTCATAAATTTCCAACATATTAAATTTATATATATAATGACATTTCAGAAAAAATGATTAAATAATAATTTACAAATTTCTAAGTTATAATTTTATTACAAAATATTTGTTCTATTATGTATATATTTTAAACATATTTCAGTAAATATATAATTATACAAATTTGAATTAGTGAAAGGAATTTACAATTATAATGTTATGTTAATTGGTTGGATTATAATAAATATAATAAATTAATTCATGAATATTCTTTTCTAAATATCCATAATATTAATTAGCTTATTATATACTGAAAATATATCTAAATATTTAATATTATATATATATCAGAATTAAAAATATGCAATGTTTTATATTATAACTATATATTATAAAGTTTATCATGTATTGAAACATAACAAATATGTTAAAAATTAAAAATTTTAAAAGTGATTTTCTATGTACAAAATTTGTTGTTTGAATTTTTAGTTGGTCCACATATGTAGATTATGTTTCAAAATTTAATAATTCATATTCATATTTGCATTTGAGTAGGTATTGAAAAAGAAATTAAATTTTAAACTTTGTGTTCAAACTGTACATATATGGTATATAAATAGTTGAAAAAAAATATAATAATATAAATTATATATATATATATAATTTTATAGTTGTAGGTGCAATTGCAATGGTGGGTATGACTATGATCATTTCAACAACTAGTGTTATTTATGATGTGGCCTTTTGAACTACATAGTCACATAGTCACAACCAATTGCAAATGACATTTACGACTAGTTTTGTAGTTGTAAATCTCACATTTTGAAGTTGTGTCACCTTGTTGCTGAAATAAAAACCTTAAATAATAAGGCTAGTTAATATTTTGTAAAATCAAGGTTACGATGGGGAGTTGAACAACATTTTTTGGCTTGACTTCATTAGGTTGTTGAAGGCTTGGATAAGGTCTATGGTGGAAATGCTCTTATTGGATAATAATTGTGATATCTAAGTTGCCTTAGAATCAAATAAACTAGGTAATTGAAATTATTGGTGTAAGTCGTATTTTAAAAAATTGGGATTTACATTTATAGTTCTTTGCTTTCACACTTATATTTTTTAACAAGCCTTTTATTGCTTTAGATTATTGTTGGTCATATAAATATTTTAGTCGGATGGACCCTTGAGTAAATAAATTGAGTAAATATATATTTCATACAACTAAATTAAATAGTGAACTTATTATTGTATCCAATTCTTAAATAAAATTCCAATACCTTAAGTTGTGTACTCTACTCAATTGATATACAAGCTCCATAGTACAAGGCTATATTGAGCCTTCTAACGTGGAAAAAAGTACTCTGGCTTCAGAGTTCAGACTATCTTACCGATTATTCACCAAGAACCTACTCATCACTCCTGTTCTTTGCACTTCATTCAAGCATCTCCAACCTCAACTCAATAATGGCCTGTACATTATAGGGGGGCTGCGACAAAAGAAAAGGGGTCTGCAACATATCCTTGAAAAACCCCTCCAAAGTTGGGAAATTTCAAGAAAAAAATAAAATTGATATTAGACCATCGGTGCTTGCATGTAGACAATATCAGTGATTTTTTTCTACTTTTCTCTCCTACCTGTATCCAAATTTGGCTAAGTCCTCTTGTGGATGATGGCTAGTCCACTTACCTCACAATCACACGATTGAAATAAAAAATCGTACCTGTGGTCAGCAATTTTTTAGAAACAAAATTTCATCATCTTGCAACAAAAGAATTTGGATTTTTATAGTTTTAATGTACATTCAATTCATTTTGCTGGAAATTGTAAATTTTGCTAGAATTTCGAAACCACAGAATTGAAAAAAGAAACTGTTTGTGACATCTAAGTGACGTTCATGACTGTAATCAAATAGGAAAAATGGAATAAAAGTTGCAAAGCTTGAAAGATTGGTGCAGGTCCTCTTTCAAAAAATTGGGGAGTTACAAGTACAGCTCCATACGTTGAAATCTCTGTTTGTTAACAACAAGCCTTTTACTTGTTTAGACCTCACAATGAGGAATGGTAACATATTGATCTTCCTCGGAATGGATAATAGTTATTTAAATAATGGACAATAGATCAAAATACTAAACAAATTTGTTGCAATGTGTAAAATTACAATCATAATTGATAATTACGTGTATGGAGGGTTGAAGATGACTAGTTTTTGTGTCAGAGACAGTTCCATGCATTTTGATTTCTTTTACTGTCAAAGTGATTCACAATCAATTCTTGGTCACCCCGTGAAGACAGTCCCTTGGGCTGTTCTCTATATTTTCTCTATTACCGATTTTGTGATAATTTGGGGCCTATAATTTGTCCGGTGGTGCCGCACACTTGTTACCAAGCTGGCCGTTTCCCACCCACTACTGGCAACACCATAATAATGAAAACACTTAACATTCCTGTCTGGAGGTCAGTTAAGTACTAGAGTCTCCATAAATGCCCTGCTCAACTTATTTGGTCCCATAGTGTTTGGATTTCCCCCTCTTACCGATTATTCACAAACAATTCTTGGTCACCCTTCTTAAGGCAGGCCTTGGGTGAACCAGCCCCACACTACAACCATGGTGAAAATCTGAAAATTCCTTTAAACTGTTTCTAAATATTAGAAATGTCCCATGCGTAGACTAAATCAAGGTCTCTGAGTCCAAATCTAACATTTTGTGGGCTTAATTAATAGGGTCCCTAAGAGGCCTTGCTTGAAAAGGTAAAGGTACCCACGTAGGTGCTGGTTCCTATTAGTGGTCATATTAACACCTAAACGTCAGACAGGCCCAATATGGGCTGCTCTTCAGTGTAAATTCTCTCTATCCTGAAGTTTCAGGGTTAAGCCCAAAATATGTTTGATTTGAACTCAGAGACCATGATTACAATGATTTTTTCTTGACAAATTTTCACCATTTTGTAAAAAATATTTTAAAAATGAATCTTCTGTGACGAGTTCATTATTCCATTGAAGACAATTCGTCAAAAAAATTTCACAGTTACTTACAACATGAAAGGGTGCTTAAGATTTTATACTTTCATATTTTTAATATTGCTAAATTTGGCAAAATTTCCGTATGGACTATCACTAATTGAGCAACATCACGAAGTTGAAAAAAAAAACACACTGCCTGATTTAGTCTAGGAATGGGATATTTGTAATACTTAGGAATAATTTAAGTATATTTTTGAGCTTTTTTATTTACCATGATACCAAGGGAGAGCTGGTTCACCCAAGACTGAGGAAGAGGGTTTTGATTGTCTCACTGATTGTTCACAAACAACCTACCTACTTCCACTGTACTTTGGAGTTCATTCAAGTATCTCCACCCAGAGAATTAAAATGGCTACTGCACTACAGTTGTTATGAAATGTAATGTTAAAGTAATGTGAAACAGTCATTAGGCCTGTGACCATAGTACAGTGCCCTCCAGTAAGGTCCTTTTATGAAGGTCATTTACGAAGTACTGCACTTTTGTCAGGTCACCTTCATAAAAATGGGCTTGTAGGACTTGACCTCTACCCATTGTACAGAAAACTAGTTTGAACCCTGTGCCTAATGCACAGATGTGTGTATTTGACGGTACATATTACAAAATGATGCTGAATAATGTTGGTGTCCATGACATCATCCTTTATTGGTTTTTGTTTAGTTTGTTTCTAAATTTGTAAGGCACACCTTGAGATGTTTAGGGTTATTTGTGGGTATATGTTTGGCAATGTAGTGTTGTTTCCATTTTTATTCACACAGTTTTTGTTTGGATGCTATTGTGATTTTTATTTTTTTTAATTGGTAATTTTGATCATTCATATTGGAAGGGAGTTCATTTCATGGCCCTCAACATTAATCTACAATTAAAATGTTATTTTGATGATATTTAATTTCTTAGTAGAACAAAAGCCCATATAATATATTAATGCATTACCTACAGTCGCATAATAAAATTATCAAATTTCCAATTTATGCTTTTTCACATTTTGAACGCATTTGAAAAATGGAGTTAGTAACTAAAATTTAAAAGAATAACCAATTGTAAAATATAACAAAATATTTGATAAGATATATATTTTTTTTCTCCCCTTTATTCCAATAGAAAATCAAATCTAGATCTTGTAAGAGAAGTCACTAATAGAAGCAATTGCACTCAATAAAAAACACATGGAAAAAAATCATTTCACTTAATTTTGGAACATCTTTTATGTCCACTGAAAGAGAGACCGAGTCTTGCGAGGTTTTTGTGGGGTTTGTTCTACCCTCTACAGGGATTTCAAATCCTGGGATGACCTACAGAGATAGAGCTATGGGTCACTGCTTGTAGATGGATGACGGGACGGATGGATGGAAAGCTTCACAAAAAACGACCACGACGTCCTTTACTATATGTAATGTGCACCACGTTCACTTGGTTTGGGAAATTGTCCAGCACTTCACAGAGGGCCCTCCATTCATGGCAACCTCCTAATTCCATGGGCTGCCCCACCCCTATGGCACTAGCCTATGTAGATGATATCACCTGATAATATAGCAACCAACCTGGTTGTCATTCCTACTAGCTTCACTTAGCCTACCTTACTAGCCGGGGCAGGGCAAAAAATTTCCAGCCCTCTAAAGCTTGAATCACAAATGCACAACTTCTTTCTGCCATGAAAATTTTCACTCAAACACTGCAACACAGAAGAAATCTTTGCACTTGCATACACCTAAGACAAGCTATGAGATGTCATGTTTCAAATGAAAAAATGGCTTCATTTGAAGTAGAGACAAACTATTTTACCCCAAGATGAATCTGATAACCTTTCAAGGGACGTCTAGTAGGGTTTAGAGTAGTGGAGTGTAGAACCAGCACCTCGACTACTGCTACCAGCAATGAAAAAAAACTCAGTGGATGACCTTGAGAAAAGGCATCCACTCTCCTCCCTATATACTTCTGAACAATAGGCTCCGATGTGGCTTTGGTGTTTTGCTTTCTAATTTATTAGCTATGCTGGGCAATAGGCTCTTAGTTATTCTTATTTCTTAGCTTGATGCTGTCATCTTCCTTAGCTATTATTGTTAGTGTAATTTGGCAGTAATAACTTAAGTTTTTTCAAATTTTAACAAAATTGAAAGGGAGGATTAAAAAGAAATTGGTGAAAACCCATGATATTTATTGCAACATAGATTAGGGTTAATTGCAAATTCTCATTACTTTGGGACTAACAGTAACACAGGTGAAATAGTGGTTGGGGCATAAAAGAAAGGCTCAAAAGAGGAGGGTAACTTTACAGATAACTCTTACATGAAAATGAGTTTAGAGTTGGGAAATATGGGTTGGAGGACAATGATTGAAAAGTAAAGCATGAGATGTGTGAAAGGATTCAACACTGACCTGATGAGTTTTTAAAAGAAAGATTTGTTTCTAGTCTCAAATTGAAATGGTACCATTTTCATTCATTGCTCAAAGGTGAAAAATTTTGATTGATTGTGTGACAGTAAAAGAAACTTATGACTATCCAGTGCAAGGCATTTCAAGATGTGTTGATGGTGTTCCCAAAGTAAAACATGATTCACCTCTCACAAGGAAAGCCACTGAACCTGCTCAGAAACCATAACGTCAATGATCAATTCTTGTTCTGTATTTGAATTCCTTACCACTAAGGCCAGCGTTTAGTTATTTTCTGAATTTTGTGTTCCTTTACTAATATCCTTAGTAGTACTGAAACCGACTAAGAAGGCTATACTGAAAATGGAGTACCCCCAGATGAATAAAAAGTGACAGACAAGCTGGTTGCAAGGTGCATTTCCTGTCCAAGATCATGCTACTGAGATTGCATTGTTGATGCTCTTAATTGGGTGTGGTAAATCAATAATTCATAAATGTATTTTTGCGACGGGTCTCATTAATTGGCCAAGATGAACCGGCGCCGGCAATTGTACCTTCACTATCTTGACTGTTCCCATTGGACTCCCAAAGGATCCCCAAGTTCCCAAACTGCTCCCAAATAAGTTCCTCAAAATGTTCCCAATAGCACCTCGGTTTTATTCCATAGAACAACACAAATATAGTGCTTGTTCTGGTAAGTAAAATAACAAAAAAATTTAATTTTTAGTTCAGCATTTTTTGATGTCCCATAATAATTTCAAACCCACAAGCTCTGGGGAGGAGAATGAGGATACCGACCATCAGCACACTTTTGGACATGAAATAAAAATAGTGTTTTGATTTATCTAATATAAATTTAAGGTGAAACTAGTCAAACCTTGCAACAAAACAGTGTAACTTCACACAATGTGTGGCGCCAATGCCCACATAATGCTCATTTCCAGGTATTTAGGGAAAAAATAGGGGGTCGTCATATATTCTCTGTTTTTGAACTGATGGAAGGAGCCACCTACCACTTTTCTATATAACAATTTTTAAAATAGTGTCTATATTTAACTTAGGAAATGTCAAATTTAGATTTGGGGACCCTCATTTAGTCTCTGAATGGATAAATTAAATATAATGTTGGTGAAAAACCTAAAAAAGGAAGGATTTGGCTTCTGTCCTAGCATGGGTCCCGGTGCTAGTTCAGCTAATCTTAAAAGTGCCTGGGTTGCAAACAAAAATCGAAAGCCACAAGCGCACGGCGAAAAGAGAAAAAATATAGACTTACGGCCTATGCTCTCAAAACGTAGTTGAAGGGGAGAGGATAAAACTTTCTTTGAAAAGGGAGAAGACCTCACAATGCCTTTGGCCCAAATATGGTGTAACTTTGATTATAGTTTGATAAGAGGGCCAAAGGCCCATATAGATTTTTTATGTAAAGAAAAAAAATTTACGAAATCTTTTTGAGATGAGATTGAGTATAAAAATGCAACAAGACCAGGAAGTAGGATACCAAGTTGCTACTTTAAAAGGAAGGAAAAATTGCATGAAAAAGAGAGCAAAAAAGGGATTAAACAAAAATTTTGTAACTCCATTTTGGTTGCACACTTCTTGCCCCCTTTCTTGAAGTTTTAATTTGCTTGCTATGCCTTTTTTACTAATCATGCATCCACTGGCCAAAAGGATATTTAAATTTTAGTTCAATGGTGTGATGGTGACATGTAAACTCTATAGTCGAAACAAGCCAATTTCATTTGTTAAAAAATAAATTGAATTTCTTCTCTTTCATTATGATTTAGATAAGAGATTTTGTTAAAAGTCATTCAAGATCAGAACCAAGCAATGTCAAGGTTATTTTTTCAGCTCAAAGGGTGAGGGTGTGGAGTTGTTCAGGAAAGGCTAAGGTTGGAGCTTTCATTTTTCTCTAGAAATATTTGTGCACGAATTCACTGTAAGTCTTTATTCATTCAACTCTATGTTCAAGAAACCAAGAACTTGGACGTTGATCTTGACACTTCTTTTTGTGGAAAAAATATTTTGAAGAGAAGACACGTCGAATTTAAAATAAGTTTGGAGTTGAAGGTGCATTCTCACACAATACATCACATGGACTTTTTTCATATTGTATTTGCTGAAAATGTGTAATATGTTTATAGTGTTAAGTTAATTTGTGAAAATTATTGAAAATTTTGAAAGGTTTTGTTTACCCTGTGTTGGGTTTGTTGAAACCTATATACCTTTAGTTGACTAAGATATATTTTGAAAATTTTAATTTACCTTTTACCTTGCTGATATTTAAAATCAACACACATGCCCAACACTGGTTTAGATCTGTAGAGTTTGGACCGGTGAACATGGCTTGTAATTCAATATTGATGATCAAGTAAATTGATAACTGCATGGTATTCAATTTTCAAAAACTCTGATAACCTAATTATCATCCAAGTAGGTTATCAATCATTAAACACTAATACGAAAATTAAAAGAAAAGAAATAAATTAATTTTAATTTTAAAAGAAACTTATAACTAGCTAATAAACGACCAAGATAATATGTGATTATCAATTGATTATTTGATAACCTACCCTTATGCATAACCATTGGTTACTATTCAAATTTTTGTGATAACCTATGTGACAACCAAAAAAAAAAACATTGATATTGATAAGTTGTGTGATGCCAAAAAAATTACAAAAAATAAAAACCTGTCAAGTGATTATGAAAAGAAACCAATAACCAGCCAACATTGGTTAAAACTTCACAATGCTGTTTTCCTTGATTGGTTAATCTCATTAATCATCCTCGATTAGATGATAGTTAATTTTTCAGTGCACCATAGGTCCAAATACTAGACAAATTTGTTGAAATGTTAAATGTTACAATCATAGTTGGAAATTTAGAGGGATGAAGAAATGGACTAGTTTTTGGTGTCAGAGCAAAGTTACCTAACTTTGATTTCCGTTACGGCCAAAGCGATTCTCAATCAATTCTTGGTCACCCATTCATACTTACGTTCTCAAGCCTTGTGAAGGCAGTTCTTGAGTTGTTCTGTATATTTTCTCTGTCATTTTGTAAGAACTTGTACTTTGAACTAGCAAGTGTTATTATCCATACGTTTGGTAGAAAAAAAGCTGGCAGTTTCCAGCTTACAACTGGCGGAAACCATATAAATGAAAACACTTGATTCCCATGCTTGGAGCAGGTCCTGGAGGTTACTTCCGGCAGTCTCCATACACATCCTGCTCAACTGTTTTGGCCACATAGTACAAGGCTCTATTGGGTCTTTAAATGTGGAAAAAAGTACTCTGGGTTGAGAGTTCAGACTATCTTACCGGTTATTCACCAACAACCAACCCATCACTCTTCGGCTTCGCAGTTCGTTCAAGCATCTCCAACCTCAACTGAAGAATGACCCCTACATTATAGGGGGCCTGCGACAACAAAAACAGGGGACTGCCACATGTCCTTGAAAAAGTCCCTCAAAGTCGCGATATTTCAAGGAACGTTTCTTTTTATATGGTCTTATTTAGACTATAGGATCTTGCATGTCCACAATATTAGTCGATTTTTTCTACTTTTCTCTCCCAACTGTACCCAAAATTTGGCTAAATCCTCATGAGGATGATGGCTAGTCCACAATCACACAATTGAAATAAAAAAACCCTCGCTGTGACCAGCAATTTTTTTTTAAAACAAAATTTTATCACCTCGCAACAAAAAGATTTGGATTTTAAAAAAACTTAATGTAAATTCAGTTATTTTTGCTAAAAAAAATTGAAACCACATAATTGAAAAAGAAAAAGAAAAGAAAAGAAACTGTTTGTGACATCTAAATGACTTTCATGACTGTAATCAAATAGAATAAATGGAATAAAAGTTGCAAAGCCTGAAAGATTGGTGCAAGTCCTATTCAAACTAATTGTGTTTGCCCCATACATGTTTGGTAAAAGCTAAAATCACATGCATGTCTACTATTTTGGGGCAATAATAAATTTTTATAACATAAAAGGCAACAACAATATAAAAAAAAATCAATTAAAAATTGATTTTATTATGATTATTTGTTATTTAATTTTCATCCAAGCCTTAATGAAGTTTTGAAAATAACATCAAATTAATTTTTAAAAATTATATCTCAAAAATAAAATAAAATATCAGTTTATTTTTAAATTGACACGTTTTATTTTAATAAATTCTTGCATAATCTTTCAAATCAAAATTTTAAGAATTTCATTTTAATAAGATTTAAAGAAATTGAAGCTAATTATTTGTATGTTTATCAAACAAAATTCATTTAAAATAATAATCATATGAATTGTTTTTTACATATCATAGTGTAAGCAATCTTGTGATACAAAAAGGCAAGTGACAACCCCAAAAAAAAATTGATATAGAGGCATGCTTAAATTAGTTACCCAATATTCATATTTTGAGAAGAAACCCCACAAGAAGATGGGTAGATTTCAAAACAACACATCAATTGGATGGGTGCACCCAAAATCTACACATGTGCTCCCATTAGCTTGGGGCAATAAAAAAATTAGGAAGTTACACTCCCAGCTCCATACTTTGAAATCTCTTTTTGTTAACAAACCATTTACAGGTTTAGATCTCACAATGGGCAAAGGTAACACATTAATCTTCTTCCAATGGATAATAGTCACTTAAAAAAATGGACAATCGATCCAAATACTAAACAAATTTGTTGAAATGTGTAAAACTACAATCATAATTGATAATTAGGTGTATTTATGGAGGATTGAAGCTAACCAGTTTTTGTGTCAGAGACCGTTCCATGAATTTTGATTTCTTTTCCTGTCAAAGCGATTCACAATCAATTCTTGGTCACCCGGGGAAAGCAGTCCCTTGGGCTCTTCTCTATATTTTCTCTGTTTACCGATTTTGTGATAATTTGGGGCCCATAATTTGTCCTTTGAATAACCGGTGGTGCTGCACACTCGTTACCATGCTGGCAGTTTCCCACACACTACTGGCAACATCATAATAGGGAAAGCACATGAAATTTCTGCCTTGAGGTCAGTTAAGTACTAGAGTCTCCATAAACGCCCTGCTCAACTTTTTTTGTTCTCTAGTGTTTGGATTGTCTTCCCAATTAGTCACAATCAATTCTGTATCACGCTTCTTAAAGGCAGGCCTTGGGTGAACCAGCCCCACTCTGCAACCATGGTAAAAATCTCAGAATCCCTTTAAATTGTTTCTAAATACTAGAAATGTCCCTTTCTTAGACTAAATCAGAGTCTCTGAGTTCAAATCTAACATTTTGTGAGCTTAATTAATATGGTCCAAAGAGGCCTTAATGAAAAGGTGAAGGTACCCATGTGGGTGCTGGTTCCTACTAGTGGTCATATTAACCCCTAAACGTGAGACAAGCCCAAGATGGGCTGCTTTTTGGTGTAAATTCTCTGTGCCCTGAAGTTTCAGCGTTAAGCCCAGAATATGTTTGATTTGAACTCAGAGACCATGATTTCAGTGATTTCTTCTTGACGAATTTTCGCCATTTTGCAAAAAATATTTTCAAAAATGAAATATTCTGTCAGAAGTTCTTTATTTTCGTTGAAGACAATTCGCCAAAATTTTTACAATTGCTTACAATATGAAAAGTTGCTTAAAACTTTATACTTTTTATAGTTTTAATAGTGCTAAATTTGGCAAATTTTATGTATGGACTATCACTAATTGAGCAACATCACGAAGTTGAAAAAATACCACCGCCTGATTTAGTTTTTAAATATTTAGGAATAATTTAAGTAGAGTTTGAGCTTGTTTATTTACCATGGCACGAACAATGGGAGCTGGTTCACTCAAGACCGAGGAAGAGGGTTTGGCTTGTCTTACCGATTGTTCGCAAATAACCTACTCTCTTACCGATTGTTCACAAACAACCTACCTACTTCCACTGTACTTTGGAGTTCATTCAAGTACCTCCACCCAGAGAATTAAAATGGCTACTGCACTACAGTTTTTATGAAATGTAATGTTAAAATAATGTGAAACAGTCATTAGGCCTGTGACCATAGTACAGTGCCCTCCAGTAAGGTCCTTTTACGAAGGTCATTTACGAAGTACTGCACTTTGTCAGGTCACCTTCATAAAAATGAGCTTGTAGGACTTGACTTGTACCCACTGTACAGAAAATATGCACCACTTTCTCTTTGTTTGGGAAATTGTCAATCACTTCATAAAGGGCCTTCCATCGTTGGCAACCTCCTAATTGCATGGGCTGCTAGCCTATGTAGACGAGATCACCTCATAATATAGCGACCAACCTGCTTGTCAGTCTTACTAGCTTCACTTAACCTAACCTACGAGCGTGGGCAGGGCAAAACAATTCCAGCCCTCTAAATCTTGAATCACAAATGCACAACTTCTTTCTGCCATGAAAATTCTCACTCAAACACTGCAACACAGAAGAAATCTTTGCACTTGCACACACCTACGACACTCTATGAGCTGTCACGTTTCACATGAAAAAATTGGCTATGTTTGAAGTGGAGAGAAACCATTTACCCCAAGGTGAATTTAAAAACCTTTCAAGGGACATCCAGTAGGGTTGAGAGTAGTGAAATGTAGAACCAGCACCCCCACTACTCGTACTAACAGTGAAAAAAAACTCAGTGGACAACCTTGAGGAATTGCATCTGTACTACACGAGTGGGTTTAGGACCGAAACTATGTATAATTACTACATAGTTATGAAGTCTATGTTTTTGGGTTGTAAAACTATCATCCCACCTTACTTTTGATTATGCAAACCTCACCATTATCCTTCCATGAAC
>Ga0116231_10008498_pt1 | contig 17983 bp, 6 predicted proteins | sample S1TSphgellanicum_2_FD_89695 | JGI IMG/M metagenome (GOLD analysis project Ga0116231, IMG submission 89695) | Host-associated microbial communities from peat moss isolated from Minnesota, USA - S1T2_Fd - Sphagnum magellanicum MG | ecosystem: Host-associated > Plants > Peat moss > Unclassified...
TAACATTTTTTTTTTTTTTTTTTTTTTTTTTTTTTTTTTTTTTTTTTTTTTTTTTTTTTTTTTTTTTTTTTTTTTTTTTTTTTTTTTTTATTTTTTTTTTTTTTTTTTTTTTTTTTTATTTATAATTGTGTTTTTTTTTTTTTTTTTTTGTTTTTTTTTTTGTTCACACCAATTTTTTTTGTATTTTTTCATACTTGTTCCAACACACTTCATAACTCATACTTGATATATTTCCATTTGCATACCTATTTGCATTGATTTCAAAGTTGGGAGAAAAAAATGAATGATTGTTGAACAAGCATATCATTTTTTTTCTTTATAAATGTTTTGATTTTAATTGTTAAAAAACCTTAAATAATCATATATTTAGACAAAATATAAATTTATTTCAATGACCTTTATCCAATAATATGGTCAAACAAATAATATGGAGCAATCAAATGGAAATGAAAATATAATGAAAAGGCAACATAAGAGGGATTTGTGGAAAAAATGTTTGAACACTCCCTAGTTTGTAGTAAAAAAATGGGGAACAATTAATCCTTCAAAAATTACATACATAAATAACAATGATAATTTTGAAGTGAATGTGACAAAATAATGCATTCTATATTATTTTTATAATAATGAAATCAATCCATCCAACCCTAGAACAAATATGCAATAATACACGATAAGGTTTACAAAGGTTTGAGATCTATGTTTTTATAAAATTTATATAGGTAGATTTGCATAATTGTATAATTTCACCAAATAATTCAAGAAAACAAAAGTGGATTGGAAATTGTATCGATTCAAGTCTATGCCCAAAAAAATTCATCAATGCCATTATTGGTCAGGTTAGAGGTATTTCAAGGAACCATCAAGTCTCGATCCATTTCTTATTTAAAATGGATGACCCATTGGGTCTATCATGTGTGTTAGTTTAGTTGTTCAGTAGGCCCATGTTAGTAGAGGATACAAGTTGTAGGTGTTGACATAAGAATGCACAACAAGTCCAAATCTAAAAATATTCTCAAAAACTAAAGCATATTAGTTTTGAGGTTGAATTCAATTTTTTAAGCTACTATCATAATACATGGGTGGCTTCGGCATAAATTTTTTTAAAAAAAATTTGTGGAGTTTTAAATAAAATCTTTAAGCCCATTCTTGAAAATTCCAAAAATTTAAATTACAAGAATTTAAAATCAAACGGTGGCCTAATATAAATAAGTGCACTATTTATGAACACAATGACCACAAGGATAATAAGGGAACTCTGAATTTGAGTTAAAATTTAAATGTAAATTCCTTATATGTCGAAAAGTCCAAAATTAAAAACTCACATGTAAAATCTTAAAGTTTAAAATAAATAAATTATTTGGCACTTGTGTGTCGAACCCACTTAGGTATTATAATAGTTCCCCAAATTGACAACTTTAAGTTTTATGTTGTTCATTGGTTTAAAGTATAGGGTTAGTTTCAAGCTCTTATGTTAGACAATTCCAAGGTCGATGTATAGGTTGATTTTGGGTTATAGAGTTTTTTTTTCAACATTGAAATTGCAATATTCTTGAATTATACTATTATTTAGTGATTTTTTATGGGTATGAACGTATGATAAAATGTGTTAAAACTTCTTCTCCAAGATTCACCTATAAATTCTCATCTTTTATTCCAATTTTTTAATTGCTACATCAGTTTGTTTATTATACAACCTTGTGATATATGCCCACAAGTGGTGTGCAAAATGCAAATGTATTTTTGTGGATGTTACAAAAAGAATCAACAAAAATAAAATAAAATTATGGACAAAGGACAAACCACAAGGGATAGACAACAATCATTAGTTTTTTACAATTTTGACATTATGAAGTAAATAAAATTACAAAATGCATGTTATGTTTACTTGAACTACAAATGCCTTGTAATTTCTAGTTTAACAGTCACAAGTCTAATAACACAAGGCAAACATTAATCAATTTCAAGAAATCATTGCCGTGTGTTACATTAGAAAAATTGTTGTCAATATTCATGAACGTGTGTTGTTCCTTTTCACATGGCATATTTCTCAAACTATTGTGGATTCGCTTTCTCTTATTGTGTCAACTTGTGTCTTGAACCAATCTCATGGGCATTGGTTGTTAAATGATACATTGCACTCTATCATAATGTTCACAACGGGGGGACACTAGTAAAAAAAGAAGGAAAATATGCGAGTAAAAATATAGGGTGCAATATATCAATTGTTGGATAAAAATTACAAGTTAATTAGTTGAAAAATAAGGTACATTTATTCAAATAATCAATTTAATTCTAATATATAGTACGTAATAATATAAAATAATGGTTTATAATTGATCTAGGGTGGCTTTGATATATATAAGATAATAATGGAATGATAATAAATAGGTTTGACAATTATTTAATACCCCCCAAAAATTTGACGCATGTAAATCCCAAACTTTACACTAAATGTCCCCCCCCCCAAATCATAATGATGAACCTGAAATTGAGGGAAATGAACCTTCCACCCTTAGTAAGAAATATGATGAATAACAATTCAAGAATTAATATTAATTTAGTACCTCTTAGGTTGTAACATCATGAAAGAAATGTGTTGTGTCCTTAATTCTTTCCTTTCCATTTGAAATAAATATTAACATTGGATCCTAAATCTAAAAGCTTTCATATAATGTTTTCATGCACTAGTTGTGAACAAGGTGTCGCAATAGTATATGAGTATGATAGGAAATCATTTCTTCCTATGTTGGTTAAATGTTATCATCATTTGTGTCCATTATTCAATGTAGGGGTGATGTTATAAATTGACAAAATGGTGGGGATTAGAATGTAGATTTTTTTGAAATGGAACCCAACACAATGAGTTAATCATAAAGCTTGTCAATAAATAATTTGAGAATCTTAAATCATATCATGTGGATGTGAAAGACATTAAATTTCCTTTTGCATTCATGGGCTAAACACAAGTCTATACGGCTCACAATTGGTTTAACCAATTGTCACATAATAAGAATGCTAAGATCTGAAATTGAAATGGAAAAAAAATTCCCTTGTTGAAATACTCATTAATTTAAGCAAATTTCACCTCCAATTAAATAATTGTGAATATCATTTATCTTAGTACCTTTTCATGTTTAGGAATAATTATTTTTAAAATTCCAATTTTTTAAAAAAATATTTGTTTAAAATGTCAAAATTTAAGGAAATTAGAAAGGAGGGAAAATTTTGTAAAAGGTCCCATTATGGTAAAGGATCAAAATCCAAAAAACTTAGCCAAAAAAAATTCTTATATTTATTGTTGAAATTAAATTATTATTATTTTTAATTACTCAAGTTGACTTTGTTTTATAAAAATTATTCAACATTTGAGTGCCAAATCTAAAAAGGTGCTATGATATTTGTGAGAATAATAAGTTAAATCATTTAGTATTGATTGTAAATCATGCCTTTCAACCTATTGAAGTTAATGGAAATTGATGTGAGTTTAAAAGAAAATTAAAAAAGTTTGAAAGTTCATTTAAAAGGGATGAAGTAATGGAGACATGATTATTTATTATATGTTTATGCAATGTTTCTATTTGGTTCTATTATATTTAGTAGTGTAATTTTCTCCCATATTATTTAGATTTCATTTATTTAATAATTAATCAAAAATTTGATAAGAATTTGTGACTTAAAAAAGAAGTATGTGATAACTAATTATAATGAAGAATGTGAGAACTAACTTTATGAATACCACCTTTAAATAAATTTGGGGAAATTTATATTTTTGGTGAATAGCTAGGATTTTGAATTTTTTTTTCAAAAGGAAGGTTGGTTCTTTTGACCCTTTGGAAAAATGACTTGATAGTTTTCTAAAAATATAATTACCTAAATTGGCACTTCTCAATGTTGTGCAAGTTTTTGGTTTGTTAATAGCCCATGTTTATCCTTTTTTTTTAAAGTTTAAGATCCAAGAACCATTGGTTATGTGTGTTTGAAAAAAAATTAGAAGCAAAATTATAGTTTTGGTCATTATTTTAAAAATTTAAGGTGTTTGTGATTGTCATGAAATAAGCCACAAAGAACCACCAATTTCTAGGTGGCTTTTTTTGTTTATTCATTATGCCTATAAAACATCATGCATTTGTGCAAGATTTGGGAATAATTTTTTTGTTCATTTCATAACTAATTTGAATTGACATGTGGTCTTGTGTAATGTCATTTTGGATGGATGTAATTGTAAGCACACCAATTTGGCTTGTGTTATTTGGATCAATTTTTTTTAAAGAGGTAGGTCATACAAGAAGGTAGGTCAAAAAGGGAAAATCTTAAGAAGGATAAAAACATGTAGGTTGTGGGTCATGCAATAAATTATTTGGGTTCTTTGGTTAGGTTCATTTTTTTTTTGTTGCCATCTTTTCCAAGGTGTGTTTCCATGATAAATTAGTTTGTGGATGAACTTGGGTTGCATTTTGTTTGTCTGTTGCTATCATGATTAACAATGGTTACATTGAATAATGAAAATTGGTCATTACAGTAGATTATTGGGGTGTAATTTATTAAAAAAAATTGGAGTTTTTAACAAAATTGTGCAACACAAATTGCATCCAATGTGTTGTTGCATATGATAAAATGTAGGCATAAAAAGTTTCCAAAGAAGTTTGTGGTACATTTTTAGCACAACAAAAAAAATTATTCGAAAAAAAGAAAGATAAATAGAAGTAAAAAAGAATTGAAATTGATTGAGGATGGGCAACACCAATGACAATCTATCGTAAAACCTAAAAAATTTCGGCATAAATTAAATTATTCGTCATTTTGCTAAATAATTGAGAAAATATTTATTAGTCATGAAAAAATAATAATAATAATTTTTTTGTTAGGCTTGAACCATAGACCTTAAACTTCAAAGATCTAAGATTGAGATAATTTAGACACATTAGACTATCCCATAAACTTGAAGTCATAATATTTAATTTTTTATAACCATTGCCTATTGAAAATTTCAAAATTTAAAAACCAAGTGCTAAAGTTGAGGATTAAAATTTGATTAATTATTTGGCAATTTGTTGCTGAATCCAATCAAGGTATGTCCCAATTTCCTCACACATGACATTACTACAAGGGGTGTTATAAAAACAAAAGATGACAATAAACAAGTTAATTAGTAATGGCCTTAGGGCAAAAACATGGTAATGTTTCACATCACCTAGTTTTGAAGATCATGAACACAATGACATGTAACTAAAGCTATAACAATTTAGCCAAAGTGGATTAGCCAATTGATGTTGGAGCTTTCATTTCTTCAAAAGGTTGAGGATATTTTGTTTAATAAAATAAAATAAAATAAACCTTTCATCGTTTTTTAGTATTTTTGCTATGGCATTTCCAACATTGAAGAAGGAATTGCAATCACAAATAAAAATGCATTTTCTAACATTGAAGGATTTGTAATTGCAAAATTTAAGGTTTCATTTGAAGACTTGAAGAGGAACCATGAATTTTGGCAAAAGAAATTGATAGTGTAATATACCTAATTTATATGTTTACAAAACTAGAAATGATGATGATGATGATGATGGGGGAGATAGATTATTGCATGGCTTGGAGGAAGATAGAGCATATGAATATTGATAAGCATATTTTTTGTTTGAAGACATCAAGGTATTTGTTGTTCATGCATTACCACCAAATTTGATTATAATGATAAATGTTTGAAGCAGGTGGTGGTTTGTGATTTAGATTTGATGTTTGTCATGGCTCTTATATGGTTTGAAAAAATAATTAACTATCAACAATGTAAAGGAATATATTGTTGCAAGAAGCATATGAGGGAAAAGTGCGAAGCAACCTTTACATGAAGCAATGAACATCTAATTCTATGTTCACATTTGGATTGCTTTGAAATTTTGGTACAACAATCAAGTTAATTCCATTTTGTGGGATTTTTCAATGGTGTTTGACCATGTTGAGTGATCAACCATTACTAGAAAAATTTCTTTCAACATGGATATTGATTTCATAATAAAATTTCCAACTATTTATATATGGATGTTGGTAGATAAGGTAAATGGAACTTTATTTGTTCTTATGATGCATCTATGCCTCGATTGTGGAAAATACATGCCCAATGATCTTGGTCTAGATTTTTGGTTGAGGGTAATGCAAGGTATTTGGATCTCACACATAAGAAGATACAAAAAGGACTCTAGCTTGAACTCCAATGAAACCCACCATGGTTGGGAATAGAGATGGTTACAATGGCACTAAACATAATGCAATTGAACATTTTTGCATGGAATTAAAAACTTGCAAAACATGTGAAGGATGGACAACCTAAGGCAATGATGTAGCTTTTCCAACAAATGTGATGAATCCTAATAAATTCATTTTTGTTTAAGTTATTAAAATGTGTTGATTTGGGAACACTTGAAGATGGCAAGCATGTTCACGAATAATTCATTCAAAGGGGTTGTGAGTCTAATGTCTTTGTGGGGTGTACCTTTGTTTACATGTATGAAACATGTGGGAGCATGGAGGATGTTTGAAGTATGTTCCACAAGATGCCAACTTGAATTTTGGTCATTTAGACTACCATGATCTTGGGACATGCAAAACATCAACTACGACAAAAGGCACTTGAAGTATGTTGAGAAATGCAACAAGGTGTGTTGCCAAACATTGTTGCTTTGGACCTCAATCCTCTTTGGACACCTATGGTTTTCAACACCTAACCTTAAACATATTTTATTCATTTCAACACAAGCCTTTTACTAATTAGCTATTACCAATAGATGGTAGATCCATTTTTTAATATGCATGCACATATTGATGATAAGAGGTAACAAAGATTGTGGGTTCCACTTTGACTTCTAATTGAATAAAATCACCTACAAAGTTCAATTTTGGCCTAGTCAAGAATGTTTATAAACTTTAAAGACTTAAATCAATTGTTTAGATTTATGTAAGACCTTTACTTACTACTTTGTGTGTAATGGGTACTTTATGGGAAAAAAAGTAGCAAATGAAAGGACCTTTTATTTGGTGAATTGCATCCTATCTAGGCTCATTTTACACTACCAAAGGTTTTTGGAATTTCACAATGTAAGAAAGTTGCTATGACTAGACCAATTGCTAGACCTCAATGCAAGGTTTTAAATGCCTAGGAGTTTGACATGTATTGGATTTGCCAAAATTAATACAATTAAAAAATAAATCCTCATACACGTAAATAAATGTAATTTTTTTTTGTTTTAATGGGACAATTGACCATTTTGATCAATAAATTAGAATAATATTTCACTCCTTGTTATCCACATCAAAGTTTGCCTCAATGCAATAGGTGCCATTTGATTCCCTTTTTAAATAACCACCCTTTTCCACCTTCACCACATAATTAGTTGGCATATGCTTCCATGTTATTTGGGCTATAAACTCCATCCAAGTAGAATGGAAGATGATTAAATGGAAGATGATTCAATGGGTCATGGACCACTTTCTCCCACCTTAACTATCAAGTTGATGCAAAGGCTTTTCAAAAGTGAAGTTAATAAACCTCCATACATTATTTCATGCCAAGTATTCATCTATTTGAAATCCTTATAAAACCCAAAAAATTCAAGGTTTGGACAAGACAAATTTCTATAAATATCATTATTATATAAGTACATAGATTATTCAAACTTGTAGACGATGAAAGAATGTTGAAGCAATTTGCCATGTACCAATTCATAAGACCTTTATATGCATGTATGATGGGGTTTAGAAAAATCACACATGTAGTTGGTATATATGATCAAAGGGAGGACTATAATGAGCCCAATTAATGCAATGCAATAGCTTGAGCTCTATTGATCCATTGATGTTCGCTTTCCAGATTAAGTTGCACATTTTTTGTGTGCCATAACTCTTTAATGTTGGGTCCAAATGACATATAACAAGCCAATGTGTTTATTTTGCTTTTAGGACTATTATCCTTTTTGGGGTTTTTTTTCCCCGAAAAACATGTTTTCTTAAAAAGGAATTTTCAAATGAAATGTTTTGAATTTTTTTATCTATTTTATTTATAGTTGCCCCAATATGTCATTTTTTTACAATCAAATTTGGAGAAACCAATTTTTTTTGAAAGTGCACAAATTTTGCTATATTTTTTGTTTCATTTTGAAAATTTGTCATAATTTCAAATCATACCAAAACATATTAACACTTTCAATTTTAATTTTTTATGTTATAAGCTACAAGTTTTTTTTAAACAACATATACATTGCATCACATTTACATGTTGAAAAAGACTCGTGAACTTTTTTTAGACTTTATTTTTTTTGTTAAACAAAAAATCAAAACATATGAAAATTTGAATGTTTTTTAGATGTCTCTAATAATACCCTATTACTATAAATTTTTTGGGGATGAAATAAATTGTATTATGAAAATTAAGGGGCCATTTATGAAAATAACATCATTGAATGAAGTTGTTAAACATCTTTTATTCAAACCAAACTTTGATATTGGAGTTTTTTTTTCATTTTTTATTTTTCAATATCCATATTAGTCAATAAACACAACTTTACATGATTCACATGCCATTAAAGTCACACCACATAGACAAATGTAACAAACATTGTAGAAAAGTTGACATTTTGACATCAATTTTGGCTTGTTTAAACTCATATACACCCTATTGGTGCAATCTATAGTGATATCCAAACACAAATATTCACCCATTTCAATGCATGTCAAGTTAATGTTTAGGTCATCTATTATTAATCAATGTTGATGGATATAATGTAAGGAAGTTATTATGGTTAAACCAATTGTTAGGAAGAGATAGTGAAGAAGCATACCAATAATATTTTAGCCCTTTTTAGTAGAACATCCATGGTTTCTTTGGCTAGGGAATTAAAATATTAGAAAACATGCCTTCACACATGAAATTTTGAATAATACAAGTAGGCTTTCAATTAAAAGTTTTAGAACCCACATGGCACAAAAGTTTTTTCAAAAGATGTAAAATAATGATCTTACCCTTTTTGAATCATTTGAACATAATATGTTTCCATAATGTCCAAATGCATCAACTTTTGCCAAAAAACTCCCTCATAAATGGTTGCTCTTACCAAGAAGATGCTTACTTTTTCACTAACAATCACTGCAATTGTGTTCCCTAATGTCATACATAATCATTGAAAGCTTTTCACTCCACAATAAGCTTTAATATAACCCGACCTTTGTTTGAAATTGTTGGAAGATTTGAACATACTACAACCCTAACTATTTTTGCAATCCTCATTTTCCAAAGAACAAACCAAAATTCTAACATATTTGACCATGCACAAATAATCTATGTAAACTCACGGTTTTGGACAAATAAAAAGAGACGGCCATAAACATTTCATTTCAACATTGTAATTCCTTAGGCATTTTGGGTGCTAGCAACATCTAATACATTCAAAATACATCAAAGTGAAAAACATGCCAAGCAATTCCATGATCATATCCTAATGAGGCAACACCACAAGCCATTAGAGACCACATTTACACCCAACAACCAAACTTATACCAACAACAAAAGTTTGAGAGCTTAAATGTTAACAATTCAATAATTATTCCCAATGTTGTAAGAATTGGCTACAAAATAAAGTGAATTAAACAAATGTCAAACTAATAACAAAGTAGATATTATAAAACAATGTAACAACATCAATCTAGCCTAGACTTGGAAGTTCTTGTGGATACAAGGGCTTACAACAATATTGGTGGCATTAAGGTGACCACCTAAGCCAACCTTTAAAATGGCAACATAACATTAATTACAACAATTTTACCATAACAAAATCTTAATTTGGATTAATTTGGTAACATCTATGCAAAGTTTGAGAGCATGGAGGATGCTTTAAGAATGTTCAACAAGATGGCATGTCAAAATGTGGTCACTTGGAATGTTATACTTGGGAACATGTGCCATGAAAGGGCCAAGGTAAAGAAGTTTTTAAACATTTTCAACATATGTGTGAAAAATGTGTACAACCAATCATATAATTTTTGTTTGTACTTTATCAATTTGTTGCAATGCAAGTTTGGTAAATGATGACACATGCACTATTATGTTGCAATGATCATAGTCTACATGGCTTTACCAAAGTTGGATTGTTACACCTACACGGTCAACCTTCTTGGTTGTGTTGGTTGTAGAAGTATATTGAAAACATGATCAATCTAGGTGATGCTTGATAAACCACATGTGGTTGTGTGGATGACTTTGTTTGGCAATTGTAGAATTAGCTAATGTGAGGATGGGAGAAGGTGTTGTTAAATATTGAGTTGGAGCTTGAAAATGTTATAATTTATTTGTTGTTATTAGGCATTTATGTTGTTGCATCTAACCATTACAAGTAGAGGAGGATGTGTTCCTTTTTCAATATAGGTTTGAATCCTTTTTGTGTTACAATTCTTGCATGCATGATATACCTAAAATTGGTAACCAAGGAAGTTCAAATCTCATATTGGAGTTGATGAACTTATAAACCAATTGTCTTGGATGTAAAGCATTAAATTCAATGCAAAAGAATAATTGTTATATGATGGCTCCCATGATAGAATAGGGCAATTGTGATGGCAAGGTGTTTAGTTCTTGTACTTATTTTTTTGAAGCAAAATAACTTGCAAGGAAGCTTGTTGTAGATAGAACATGAAAACAAGAGTGATAAAATATTGATAATAAAAGTTTCTCAATCATCACACATTATTATCGATGGCCAAGCTAGCAACAACGAACATGCCAAGAATTTGCCTCCCCATACTCCATCATGAACATCCTTTTGCACCAACTAAATATATAGGTTTCTAGCATGTGTTTAGTAGAATTAGAAGTGCAAAGATGTCTTAATGTCAATTCAATTTTATATGCCACATATATTTGATGCATGTTGAGACAACATTCAAATGCAACATGTAATCATGTAATCATTTCTATGTTTTGATTTTGCAACCTATGTGAATTTTGGACATTATTAATGCTCCTATTCAACCCATCTAATAAGTCACTTAAAAAATGTTGTTTAAACTTTTTTTTAAAAAAGAAGTTCAACTTTTGCAAAAAGGTTTAACACCTAATATCAATAATATCAAATGCAAGAAATTATAAGGTTCAATACAATTGTTGACCCATCCTTCTGAATCTAATTATGGTAGTGGGTGTTGCCGCATCAACCAAGTCATTTAAAACATTACACATTGGAGGACCTATTAAAAAATAAACAACATTTTGTAGGTGATAGTTAGTTGCAATGAATGTCTCATTGACAAACAATTTTAAACATTAAGTTTTTAGATATTAAGTTTTTACACATTGAATTTTCATACTTTCAATACATTTCAGTTTAATTCATTTCGTTTGGTTTTAAAGTTGAATCATATTTCCAATCTCTTTTATTGCATTTCATCATATTTCTATTAACAATTCACATAGTTTCTTTTATTTTTCATGTGTTGCTAATTTGGTCACTTGTTATGATTCATACGTGAGTTGTTGATTTCTTTGTCCTTTTTTTTGCTTATGAGTTTAATTATTATTGTAGATAATTATTGGAAGTCATTGTTGAATTTTTCCACATTGTTTGTTATTTTAAACATGTTGTTACAAATATTTTTGCAACTCATAATTGAGTCTATGAATTGTTTTCAAATTTTTTGATGGTTTATATTAGCTATAGATAACTATTTCAAATTATTTGTTCAATGCTACATTTCTTTTTGTCAATGTTTTTTTTCAAGATTGTTTTTCAAATGTAATTGTATTACATTAGAAAAATTACTAGTTGACCAAGTTTGGCAAAAGAATCTATTTGAAAAATGCATAACAAGGGGAAAATTTTGAATAAGAAAATTGAATTTTTTTGGACAAATGATAAACAAATTAATTATGCATGTCACATGATTTCATCATCTCTGATGATTTTGTTTGACCTTAAAATAAAAGGCAAAGCCATTACATGGAAAGTTTCATCTTTGAAAAATAACAAATTGTAAATAAAAACCAATTATTTGAATTTTTGAAAAGAGTAGTTATGAGATTAATTTTTTTTGTTGATAACTATAATGGGTTTGGTAACATTTTTAATACCCACACAAACATGGTGTTCGATTTTGTGAAGCAAGTTGGCAATCATCTACAAAAGGACTTAACCAAATTTGGCTATAGGTTAATGAGGACATTACAAAAATTTAGGATGAACCTACTATGTTTTGGAGACATTCTAGAAAGTAATATGGCAATTTCAATTTTGTTTTCAAAAAAATCTTTTGTAAGATTTGTGTTCCCTACTTTTTTCACCAAGTAGCAAAACTTTTCCCCCAAAAAAGAAGTGTAACATGCGTTTTTTATTTAAAAAATCACAAATGTTTGCCTACTCAAAAAAAAGTTGAAAAAAATGCACAAACAAGCAAAAATTATTTGGTGGTAGTCAAGAATAATACAAATCTTGAAAATTTTCATTATCTTGTTTTTTTATGAAAATCAAGTTTAGGGGGTTATAAATTTTTTGTGAAAATAACAAACACAAATTGGGTTACAAAATTGCTCAAATTGTAGTATATGATAATAAATTAACATTCAAATTCTAAAATATTAGACATTTATTATATAATTTCAACTTAAATAGGCATAAATACCCTCCCATTTTAAAGGAGTAGCCATGAAATCCCTCCTCTTTTATAGGAGAGATATTCATCAATATGAGGCACCCTTCAAATACACTAGGATATTTCTTCAATTGCTCTATAATATGAAGTGTTTTTGCTATCGATTCCGATGAATGAACATTCTAGATATACTTGATATTTGTATTGTATTTTATATTGTTGGGCAAGTGTTTGATTTTGTGGATTATGTTTAAATTAGTTCAAATTTCAGTTATTGGGAAAAGATGAGAAAAAAACTAGTTGTTATTTGTTTTGTTTTGCTTTTCCAATTTTTGGAAATCGTGCTTATGTATTAGAACCAATACATTGAATTTTTTTGAGAACCATGGTTTTAGGATCTATTCTTACTTTTGATAACTGCCCAAGACTGATATTGTATTATCCTCCATGAGTATCAATCCCGAATATTGGAATCAACAGACCACCACGATTGCACCCTTTTCTTTTTTCTCGAAAATGGGTCCAAAATGAGACCCTAAAACTACTTATAGGTTTATAATGTGTTTGTAATTTGCGGGTTTGCATGCATAATGCATAACTAGTTCCATAACTCACCCAACACAACATTGTGTGTGGCTCCATATCCCAAGGATATTTAAATGTATTCCTCAAAATCAATGGTAGTTCAAAATATAAATTGTAAATACTATTGATTTTGTTGTGGCAAATTTTAGGGTTTAGGGTCTTGGATCTACAAAAAATTGGAAAATGTGTGTAATTTGTTCCAATGTTTTATTTCTTTTTTAAGGCATAAATTTGCCACTTTTGCCAAATCAGAAATTGAAGAGAAAATACTGCATTTAATAGTATTGATCATACATTCAAGTTGGTCATAGTTGCTATGCCAATGATGGTGGCCATTGACTAGTTTTGCCACCAAATTGTCTCATAGGTAGTAAGTTCTCATTGACTGACTTTGGGCAGTTCTTGCTTTCCTTTTTTAGTCTCTTTTTAATTTCTTCTGCCCAATTTCTTGTCCAAAACTATGGGTTAAGAAAGAGCAACATTGAGAACCCCTTTTTATTTTTCACTCTTTATACATTAAAGGCAGCAGCCGGATTATTCTGTCGTATTTTAGACTCTTGAATTCTGCAGAATCAGCCCCCCCTTCTGATCATGCAGCTGGCAAATTATGCCACGTTCCCTTACTAGGTCTCCTTGTTCCCAGGGTGTTCCCTACCTTTTAATACCAAAGAGCAAGCTGTATACAGTGAATTCTGCCAAGTGAGCAAGCACATCATAGTAGGCTCATCGAGGGCATGATAACCTGGCAAAATCCACCATATACATTCCACTCTCTAATACTTTATAGCTACCCAAAAACAAGGGGTGTGTCACATTGTGGCCTTGCCATTTACATTAAATAGTATCTTAAGGCAAAAGAAGAAGAATTATGGAGACTCAAATATTTCACCATGCAAAAATATAATCTTCAAAAAAATCCTCTAAAAAGAAACCAAAATCCTTCAAGATCATATTATAACTCCATAACTAATCTCAAATTTCAACACAAGCCAAAAATATCATCTTTCAAAAGTCCTCATATAAAAATAGACCCCCATTACCTAGGGGCCAAAATCCCTTGAAGTACTACTATACTCTATAATGAATCTAAACACAATATCCTTGCCTACCAAGGCAAGGCCAACAAAAAGACTATGTAGGAAGTGGAATTCAGCTATGTTCTTCTGTTTTTTTTTTTTCAATACTTTGCAACAAAATGAGTGAAGGTATGTTTATCACATTGTTATTAGTTTCCATAAGATTGTGTTTTTGCCTAACTTGAGTGTAGAATTGGAGTGCTGGGTGCACATTTGGACACTTTGAAAATGCCATGTGAGGAGTGAGGGAGGACCCATCCCTAGCACAAAATAAAAATTCCTTTCACATCTCACTACTCTAGATGATGAGATTGCATGTTGCATGAGGTGACGTCAAAATACGACACAATCCCAACTTAAAACCACTTGCAAAGTTCCGTCATTTGTGATGAAAGGACAAACTCAAGTTAAAACTTAAAAACCACTTGCAAGTTCTTGAGTGTTTGAAGCTTTGCACTTGGTTTGAAGCTTCTCAGGAAGTTCAATGGCAACAAAGCTCAAGGAATTCTTGGGTACGGCCCGTGATGTCACTTGTTCATCAACCTAGGAAGTTTCCAAAATTATGATATGATCAGCTTGAGATCGAGACGATGAGATTCTTCGTTACTTTAAAAAATCTTTTGAAAAAAAAGAGAAAAAAATTGGCAGGTTGTTTTCCTTTGCATGCCTCTTATTTCTAGAATTCAAATAAGAACTTATTTTTAGAATTTAATATTTTCAAAATTAATTTTAAAAGGAAAAAGATAGGGAAGAGGGTGAGGGCCCCGGATGTAGAGGAAGGGGAAATTATGGATTGAAGTTGGTTTAGATGTGTGATGTCCAAAACCTTAAAACCAAGATGCCAAGACCACCTGTTAAGTTTGTTAATGCAATCATCATACATTGACAAAAGCTAAATGAAATTCGCAAACATTTCCAAAGCTAAATTGTTGGTGGAATTGTCATATTTTTTGGAAGCTCATTGAAGTTGGCATACATTTCCAAAGCTCATTAGTAAATGAAAAATCATCATAAAATTTCCCAAACGTAAAATTTTGATTAATGACAATAGTCATATATTTTATAAAGTTATGCCCCTCCTTTTTTTTCCTTCCAATTGTCATATATTTCAAAAGCTAAATAAAATATAAAGTTTGTTGGACACAGAGTCTCATGGACCATGGTGATACTTCAGCATCAGAATTAGATAATTAGGGAGGATAAGACATATGATCTAAGAGAGAGCATCTCCACTAACGCTCAGTATCGGACCCTGCACTAGAAATTTTGGATGAGGTTCATCAGTCCAATGGAGTGAATTCCCTGGAAGGATGCTAGGACCCTGAAAAGCTGCACAGACAGTCCAATCGTGTTTACTGACTGCTGCTCCCTGTTTCTGATTGGTTAGATAGTTTGATTGATCCAGGTGGGTTGCTCTTACTAGTCTGCTAGGCTACCTACTTGCAGGCCCAGTTTCAGTTTTATGGGTTGGGTAGGAAAAGAGTTAGTAATTAGAACGTGAGAAATAATTTTGCAGGGTCACAAACTGAGCGTTGGTGGAGATGCACTAAGAGCATCCCTGCAGTGACTGGTGTGTGACCTGCACATTACAATTGGATGAAGAAAAGTCAAAACATGCCAGTATGGCTCAAGAAAATGGTTTTGGCCCAGCACATTTGCACAAACTGCTAAGCCTGGTAAGATATGCATCACAGCTGTGAACCTGCTAGAGAACGTAATAAATATGATCTGACTACTTCTCCCTGTTTCTGATTGGCCAATCTTAATGATTGCTCCAGGTGGTTTGCTATTAGTAGTCCCCCACCTATTGCAGTCTCAAATCAGTTTCATGTGTGGGGTTGCAAAAAAGCAAATAACTAAAGATTGAGGTGAGAAATAATTTTGCAGGGTCACATTCTGAGCACAGCGGGGAATGCTCTAGCAGGTGTTAACAAGGGATCACAAACACGCTGGCCCTGGCAATAGATAAGATGTTGTGCATCTACCTACTGTGTCCACACTCTGAACACCAAAACAATCCGTTCCAATCTAAACGCTTTCACCAAAAAAACCGGTTCTTCTAATGTGAAAATGGTTCTAATAAGGTAAAGCTTCCAAAAGTTGGATCCAATGCAATGGTCCCTGTTCCTATGGGGGTAGGACCCAACAAAGAGCAAGTCAAGTTGCAGATCTAAGAAATGTCCTGTCACTCGTGCGAAGGCTACCCTTTTCATCCCTTAAGAGGAACTATTATCGGTTTAACTACAGTACCATCTTCAAGTGTGGGAATATGCAGTAATTTGGTGGGATAAGTCAATCAAATATGGTCTTCACAATACATGAATGTAAATTCTGGATGCACCCACAAATGAACAAGTAAATCAATGGAGGACAAACAAGGGTTACAGAGTGAATAACATTTCGACCATTGATTAAATCAATCTGTTTGCTCCCACAATTCAGAAGTTTTGAATTGGGGACAAAACCCTTGGTGCAAATCAAATGAGATAGATTGATCAAATGATCATGGAATATACTTGTATCAGAAAACACCATCATCCAACAAAATTAAGAAGTCATGACAAAGAGTAAACCAGTTGTACTGGAAAACTGCGATTTGAGCATCCAAAATTTGCAATTATACCCTAAACTTCCATTTTGTCATGACCAAGATTATTGCCACAACAAATCACCAAGTGTCAACAACAAACCATTAGCAAAGACTAGGACTTGAATGGTCAGTTTGGAACTGTATGTGGGTTCAATTCGCCACTTTTGTGTGTGCAATGTTACCCACATCCTGGAATTATAACATATTGTAGTATGATAGAACCATGTTATTTAACACACCAAAATGGCAAAATATGGCTAATTAGCCCAACAGGTAAAGTGGGCAATAGATAAATTTCTGTTGCGTTCTAAGCTAAGAGAATCTCATCTTGTTTTTCTTTTGCTTTTCCTACACGACAAAGAGATCCACCCATCAACCCCAAAACCCTCAGCATTTGTTTGTTTGTTTGTTAACATCAGCAAGTATTGAAGAAACCTACACATATGCATAATTAACTTAAGACCATTCAAAGAGTCTGGTTTGTTACTTACAGCCTTTTTTCTTTTTGAGGGCGGGGGTGGTGTTGGTCATCACTAGAAGAAGCTCAGCTCATGAGATAGACGCTCTTGAATAAATTGCATCCCAATAATAATTTGTTCTTTTGTTGGTCATCCATCATTATAAATAAGTACCCCCAGTTTGTAATGGGGGTATTATTAGCCCAGGCAAAAAATGGTGATGAACAGTTTTGGAAATAGAAATTTCATGCAACCAATGAGAAGGCTCAGCATGCACTCAAAGTGCCTTGATTTCTTTTCTTTTAAGTTTTGGGTGGGTGGGTGGGTTAGATGGGGGAAGAGAATTTTTTTTCTTTTTTCCTTTGTTCTCAACATGTTCCCTTCAAGTTTCTAATTAGTTGTCATCAGGTTCCTAGTATGTTTCCTAAGTTCCCAATGTGTTCCCCAAGGGTGTTCCCAATAGCACCTCGCTTTAATCCCAAATGTTTTGCCCAAAGTCCTCCCCTTCGCACCTATATAGGTGGGCCAAAGGGGGAGGCACTCCATCTTTCCATAGAATCTTCTATGGGGGAGCCTCCATAGTTTCAACTTTTTTTTGGAATGGGCCAATCAAATTGGCTCATTGCAAAAAAAAAAAAAAAAAAAAAAAA
>Ga0116231_10008500_pt1 | contig 17977 bp, 19 predicted proteins | sample S1TSphgellanicum_2_FD_89695 | JGI IMG/M metagenome (GOLD analysis project Ga0116231, IMG submission 89695) | Host-associated microbial communities from peat moss isolated from Minnesota, USA - S1T2_Fd - Sphagnum magellanicum MG | ecosystem: Host-associated > Plants > Peat moss > Unclassified...
AAAAACCCCCTCATTTTTTAAAAAATTAAAAAGAAAAAAACCAAAAAACTAAGAAAAAAAAATACAAAAAAAAAAAAAAAAATTGTTGCAGTGAAGAAAATATAAAAATCTTCAAAAGAAATTATCCCACATTTGATATGAGAAAAGAGCACATTTGCCAAAAGATGCTCTTTCTTAGGCCAAGGCACCTCAACATCACCAAAATCAATAGCAAAATATATTACAGTATCTGATACTGATAATTGGCACTTATTGCTAAAATAATTATTAATTAAAAAAAAACTCAGGTTCAACAGCTGTTTTCTTAATTTCTGCATCTTTTGACTGTTTAAGAATTATAATAAAATGCATTACATAATTAAAAAATACATCACCATCCAGACTCCAGAAACCTCCTTTCATTTTGTGTGAAATTTTGCACTGTTGCAAAATTTGGGAAATTTTCTATCAAAAATTCAATGATTTTTTGAAAAGATTGCCCAAGATTAAAAAAAATTCCAATTAAAAAAAAAAGAAAAAACCAACCAGATTCCTATATATTGTTCAAATAAGGTGCTTAATTTTTTCCCTTTCATATTTTGTTAATACCCAAATTTGGCTAAATTGGCTTATGGAAGATCATCACCTTGGCTATATCACAAACTTGGAAAAAATTACACTGAGCAGAAGTCCTGGTAACCTTAGAAGTTGTGGCCCCCTTTGCTAAGAAGTTTTGGGGCTCAATTCTCAGGACTGTGTAGATTCTGGGTTCTATTCTCAGGATCTTGGCTTGGGGTTTAGGGTTCAGGAATTCAACTTGAGACTGCGTAGATTCTGGGTTCAATTCTCAGGATCTGGGCTTGGGGTTTAGGGTTCAGGAATTCAGCTTGAGACTGTGTAGATTAGTGGTTCAATTCTCAGGATCTCAGCTTGGGGACAGTGTAGATTCTGGTTCAATTCTCAATTTTTCCCCTTTAGATTTCAGTTCTATACTCAGGATTTTGGCTTTGGACAGAGGAGATTGGGTTCAAATCTCGGGATTTTGGCTCGGGACAGTGTAGATTAGGGTTCAAATCTCAGGATTTTGGCTTGGGACTGTGTAGATTTGGGGTCAAATCTGAGGCTTTTGGCTTGGGACAGTGTTCAGTTCTCAGGAGTTTGGCTTGGGACAAATCCACCAGTGACAAGAATTTTGAGGCGTGACAACCTGATGCTTGTAATTCAGAGACACACAAAAAAGAATTGAGACCTTGCTGAAATGTTTGTGCACAAACATTCATTCTTCCCAAAAGTTTCCAGTCATAAGATTTGTTCAAAACGAAGTCCCCTGGTTCAATTCTCTTGGATTGATTTCAGAGCTGTGATGGAGAAGGTGTAAGTAAAAACTGTCCTTTAACATTTCAGAGCTGTGCTGATCAAGGTATAAGTAACAAGTTGAGAATTTCAGAGTTCTGTGATGTTGAAGAAGATGTAAGTAAAGCAGTTCTTCTGATGAAGAAAAACTCAAAATAAATTGCACCTGCAAACACTCATGAAGAAGCAATGGTGCACATTAGAATTAGTCCAGTTCACGCTTACCTTTGTAAGTTGTGAACTTGTATATTGTATTTTACAAAGCACTAGGAGTTCACATAAGCTTGCTCCAACTTCCCACAAGTCTTGTTTGGTACAGTACTGGGGAGTGAGCTAAGGCTAAGCTAAGCTGCTCTAGCCTCTAGGAAGAGCTGATCACAGCTCTAGATTCTATATATTTTGTGTATTGATGAAGCTTTTGAACACTGTTTTTAAACTAAGGTGTAATCAGCACTGGTTCCTCGAATATGTTTGGTGATCTTGGGTTGCTGCTGCTGCAGCTGCACCATTGTTGGCAAATTACTTGTAGCTAAATTGTTGTAATCGCTACTCATGCCTCGAACATGTTTGGTGATTTTGGGTTGCACCATCGCCATGGTTGGAAGCTTGAGTTGTGCATGTATGTGTGGTATTCGCTCCAACAGCAAGTAAATGAAAGAGATCATTGCTACTTGAACTGAGAATGCAATTGTTATCCCCTGCTAGTAGGTAGCATCACACAACAGCAAGCAAAGCTGCTGGTCAGTCACTCTTCAAATGCATGATTTGCTCAAGCTTCATCTTCTAATTCTTTGTCTCAATTTGCGCAACTAGATTGATTAGCAGCTGATGATCCATGACCCTACGCCCTTGAAAACACTTCATTATTGTTGATCAGCTCATATTGTGCGGAGCTATTGATACTTACCTTTAATGTGCCGACTTCAGGCCAGTCTTCAATGTACAAGGCAAAGCCCAGAAAGATGTTATACCATCCAAGAAGAACAGCAGATGTGCCAAACACCCAATGTATCACATACCACACAGCTCTCAAACTGTGACCCCTGCACATGTGTGTGAACCAAGGCGGTTCAGAACTAGTTAGAGCAATAAGTGCTGCAGGCCTAATGCATCCATCTGGTTGTTACAATACTAGGGGTTGTACTCACATTGCATCATAGCCTACCATATAGACATCATCAGGTGGAGGGTTTTTTTTTCCTCTTGCAAAAATCTGCAGCTGGGGTTTTGCTTTTTGGTTTCAGATTCCAAAGATGTGCGTGAGTCAGGTAATTGTTTTAGAGATTAGCTAGTGAAGGCGAGATTAAAGAGGAGCATGAGACGCAGTGGAAGCTCCATAAAGTACTTATGAGGTCGAATCAGGCCGAGTAGAGGTTGAGCCCAGATGAGACATCCGACTGCAAGTCCTAGCTTGGCGTGCAGGCTATCATACAGGGCATCGAACTTGCTCAAACCTATAGCAATTCCTGTCGTTGCCGCTGCCACTCCCAGCATCTGCACAGTTCACAATGCAACAGATCCACATTCGTGATCTATACACTGTACTGCAGCAAATGCTCTTGATCTGATCAAATGCTTACTAAAACAGTGTTGAAGTACAGGGATTGCAATGCAGTTGGTTTTGCAGCTGGATAAGTCTAAATCACATGTATAATTTCGAGTTCTGGTTTGAATACTAAACATCTAGAGCATGAAAGATCGACCCTAGTGCAGGGAAATATGCGATTCCCGCAACAGAGAATATACTAAGGTCTTCATTTCCTGTACGTTGCAAAAAGAGGAATCTCCTAGCTAGTTCTTCGGCGGCTTGATGGAGATCAGGATTCAGGCAGCTGATTTATACCCACCTCAAGGATCCGATGGGCATGGAACCATTGCAATGGAAAGGAAAGCTGGCCGTATTTGGAGATGAGAACACCGCCAGGGAAAAACAAACCGAAAGCCATCCAAAGGAGCCATCCGTGGGCCGTGTACCAGCCGATGACAGGAGAAGCACTATCTGCACTGGTACTTGGTTCGGGTGACAAGGCAGCAGCTATGTCGATTCGAGTACCAAACGCGACTGTAACTCCTGATCCATCTGCTGCTGCTGCTACTGTCGAAGTAACCATACACAATGCGATGATCACTAGAGCGACAACAGCAGTAATCCTTCCCATCCTCCACTCAGCTACTCGTCCCCTGGAAGTCCTTGAACATGCCATCGCAAGTCTTACACTGTAGAATCACCACCACCACCACCACCACTACTTGCTGCAAGTGTACTAAGAATCTTCCAATAGCTAAGAAAATAATTTCTCTCTGCAGTTTTCGATCAGGCGCTCTTCACGACAACCTAAGAAACTCTAGATCTGCAACTGGCTGTTAATACTTATGACATACACATAAATAAATAAGCAAAAAACCAAAAAAAAAATCTCCCGGGCCGATACTTGTCCTCTCGTATATGCGCCGGCCTGATCTTGGGCATAACACCGTCGACTTGTTTGCAGCGTATCTAGCTAGCTAGGTTTGTCAACGCCGGAAGCTGGGCGCCGGATTTACAGCAATCAATACACACAGCTGATTGCACGATTTCAAGCTGGAGGTCGCATTTGCTCTGACTAATAATGTGCACAGGAGGTCGGAGGATGAGGCAATAAGTAGAGTTAGTAGCTGAGGAATTGTGAGCCGCTGCTGCCCAGTGCCGGTGTTATTGGAAGATGGAAGAAGCTGAAGAAAGAAGAAGACGAGCAATCCGAGCGCTGCTACTAAATTCATTCATGTGCGTTTTATAAATTCCGTCAGCGTCAATCATGGCCTACATTTGCGTCAAGTGGCCTGCACGCTCCATCAACATTCCCCCATCATCTCAGCCTCTTTCTTTTGCCATTCCTGCGGCGCTGCGGGCGCACATGGAAGGAATCGTTTGTTCCCCCTCCACTGCTTCCATCCTTTTTCCTTCCACTAAACTTCCATCCAGTTAGCCTTCTTCTTACAGTGTTTCTTTCAGGGGGTTTCTGTTTGTAGCTGAATTAATTGGCGATCATTAAATTGGAAATTGTAGAAAATTTAGTGGCGTGATGATCATCCCCTGCGAAGATTTAGCCAAATCTGACTGGCTATTCACTAGAAAATAATAAAAGTACAAATCTTTTAATCATCCTTCTATATGTTTAGTTACATAATGAAAAACCACATACATGAATCTGGCGAAATTAACTTATTTTGTTTTCCTGTAATGTAACCTATTTAATACTGTAATACCTTGGCAGCTTTCGCACTAATGTGTTGAATAATTAATATAATTTAAAGTTTCTGATTCGGCACTTGAGTTTTTGATCTTGAAAATTTTGGCATACAAGGAATAAATACAATGTAATCAATAAATATTTCACAAAATTCTTGTTGTTTTTTTTGCTTATTAAGTCTATGTTATTTGGGTTCAAGTTTGGCTGCCCAAATATTTGATTTGAATTACATTTTGATTGAATTTTCAAAATTTTCAACATAAAATACTTTTTTTTTGAAAATTTTGACAAAATGAATGGTGTAGGACTTATTCCTATCTTCTATTTATTGGTAGAGCCCCGGTCCACTATGCTGGGTAAGAGTAGGGTAACACCCCCGTGGTGGGTTGTTCCATAAATAAGTGCCCACTTGATGTGGAGCCGAGGGGTGCTTATTTTGGGAACATCCCAGTTTAATGGCATCACCCAATGTAAAGCACTAGCAGAAAATTTCTTAAATTTTTTTTCCCACTGGGTACCATGGTAGAACAAAGTGAAATGGCCACCAAAGCATGTATTTCACTTTTCATAACAGCCTACCCTTTGCCAAGGAGAAATTCCACTGGGGAATCTGCCCTCTAGATACACTTGGAATTTTCTAAGGTACCAGGCAGAGTTTTCTTTTCTGGCAATCTATGGCCAGATTTTGATCTTGGCCAGGGAGGTGCAACCAGGCTAAGAGGAGGATTCTACTTTGTTTCGCCATGATTGTTGTTCCATGAATTGGATGATTTGCTAGTTTACATTGACATTGGGCATCCATATTGGCAGGGTTTAGGTCATTACAACAAACATTTATGTGATATTGTCATTTGTTCACTCCCAAAACCTTAACCACCTTTGTTGTTCATTGCACCCAAGCTTGTACTTAGGTGCCGTTTTGCTTTTTGGTTTGAAGCTCAAACGTTATTTATGTGAACTTGAAGTGCAAGTTTTTTGCTTGCAAGTTGTTAAAATATGTGAGTTTGGTTTGCCAAAATCAGATTCAATAATAGCCAGGATTGTCAAGATCGACTTAACAATGTTTAGTTATTACTAGGAATACAAGTGCTCGTTTATCTTTTTATAAACCTTGAAAGCTGAAATGACTATTTCAGACTCAAGAACCTCGCTCCCCACTTCATTACTTCACTTACTTCAACTTGGTTTTGTAATGTGTACATTGTCTATTGTAATATGATTGTTTTGTGAAGTTTATAGTGTACATTATTTTTGTACAATCTTTGTGTGGTTATGGATATGTGCAAAATCAATGGAATGGTTGTTTCAGCTTTGAAGACTCACAAGAAGGAGGTTTCTATGGTTGAAAGGTGCAACTTGTGGCTTGTGAAGGGGAATCAAATTTGGCATTTAGGTAGTAGATGATGATCAATGCTAGCATTCACAAAGTTCAAGGTGTGTTCAAAGTTCCAATTTCTTAAATCTTGGAAAATTAGGTCCCTCTTTTGCATTTATTTATTTTTTTGTTGCAAAAGTTGGATCATGATTCACAAATCATGGTCTTTGTTGAATTGCCTTGCATTGAATCCATTCCCATTTAGTTTCGGCCAAGTTCGAATCTAATTACAATTTACAAGGTACGTTATTTCTTTTGAATTTGGATTCAATCACTTATAGGCTAAGAGATTTGATTCTTGAGTCATGAGTTTAATGAGTTGAAATTTGAAAAAACTTGAATGTGTTTTGACTACTAAGTTTAATGATATGTGAAAATTTCATATGTGTTTATGGATTAAATGTTTGGGAGTTTATTGTCTAAGAGTTTTGTGTGCATTTTGCTGATAGATCATTCAAGAATGTTTGAAAGCTTTCGCTTTTGCTAGAACATGTCGTCTACAATTTTATTATACTTTAATTACTCAAAAAACTTTGAACTCATAATGCCCCTTTGTCTTGTGTCTGATTCCACAATTTTCCCAAGATCATAAAATTCGTTTTGGTGGGTTGAAATTGCTTCTAAATGGAGCATGGTGGCTTGATTCTATAATTAGTCCAACTAAAAACATGGATGTAGCAAAGATGGAAAATCCTCTAGCAAATTTGGATGCACCAAATATGCAAAATTTTGCTGTGCTAGAAATCTTGCTTAAATTGCATCATGAATTCTCATTTGAGTCAATAGATTCTAAACAGATTATGGAATTGTTTAATTCACAATTTGACCCACAAATTAAACCCACCTATGAAGAAACGAAAATCAAGTTCTAATGATCAAAGGAAGAAATAGAAAACATCTTATGATAACACTTAAAAACCTAGATAAAGTGGGTAATTAAGTTACCATGGGCAAAAGGTGTAATGGGTGAATGCAAGTTACGGTGGCTCACTTTTGCAACATTTTGTATTGTTTTAAGTTCCTAGATACCTTTGGTTCAAATGCATCTAAATACTTATATATCTTTCAATACACTAATTGGGACTTGATTGTAGACTAATAACTTAATTTTGAAGAAGCCTATGTAGTTAATAACTACATAAGCTTCTTCACTTTTGAAAGGAGATTGTATGGACTAGTTAATTGGCTAGGACATTAGAAAGTGGATAGAATTGTTTGGACTTCCACTTTAAATTCTTATTAATGATTTAGAATGTGTTATAAGATGAAATTATAAACTCATATCAAGAGCCTTAACCTTGACTAATGTAGCCAAGAGATAAATAGGGACTTTTGAATCATCAAAATTAGACCATATTTTAAAAAATTCTTATGAGATGCAATATTTGTTGTTTTCCAAAATTTTCCTTCTCAAAAGGGTTTTTGTTCCCTACTTTTATTTGGGGCATTATTAATAAGGAGTATATTAATTTACTTGGAGATATCCCAAAAACCAAAGTTGGAAAAGATGACATCATCACATACAAAATGTAGGTCATTTGAAGCTTAGGTTCAAGGGGAAAATGTAGCTTGTTTGAACCCCATGTTTGGAAGGGAAGGCAATTTCCTAGGGTAACAAGTCTATTACCATTGTTCATTTTTTTGTTAGTCTAGTTTATTTGTGAAGGTCACGAATGTGTTGATTTGTGGAAGTCATGGGTAACACAAGAGACAAGGAAAAGAGATTAAAGGTGAGAAGAGGAGGTGCCATAGAGAGGGAAAAATTTGCAAAGTATCAATGAGAATATCGAGCTCAAAAAAGAAGAGTTCAAAGAATCGTGGAACATGTTAAAAAAAGTGAAGATGTTGCTATGGGTGATTAAAAGGTTATAAAGGTGGCAAATGCCATAATAAAGATAATCGAGAAAACCCTTGCTACATTTATGAACATTCTCACAAACTTGGGGTTTATGATGCAAAAGGTGATGGTTGACCCCATTGTGAAAGATGTCATTCCAAACCCTATCAACATGGTGAAGGATGCATTCAAGCATAAAGAGAGTTGATGTCAAGGGTAGTGCAATCTTTGTTTGAGGTGAAAAGACCACATAACAATGTGATGTTGGTTACAAAACATGCGATCATGATGGCCTTGATGAACATCGGTTCAATAACTTTGGTGAGGCAAAAAACATGGTTGCTTAAAATCCATTCTAGGAACATCACCATGGCAGTTTGATGCAAGGTATCCATGCGATCTATAGGAAATTTTCTTTGGTCATTGGTTTTATGGAAAAAGAGGGTAGACATATTGGCTCATACAATTAAGGCCATTGTTTTGGCGTGGAGGGCTTTTAAAGTTTGAATGAATCCCAATCAAAAGGAGGTTATGAAGAAAAGACTACAGCTGCATTTGTATGAAAAAAAACCAACTTAGTACTTCATGGAAATTCAAGTTTTCTTTTTCATCTTAGCTTTTGTTATGTTGCATCAATTTCTTTTTCAATGTCAACTTGTTTGAATTTTTGGCATGAACTCTAGGTCCTAAATCTTGATATCTTTGGAACAAGTGAATTAATTTGAAAAATATCCAATGAATAAAAAGTTCTAAAAACATTCATTAAACACTATAACAATTGATTTTAAACACAAAAAAAACTTGTAAATGGATTTCAAAACTTTTGAAAATGACATATTTCTTCAAATCTTTTACATAAATCTTGACATAATAGTATAAAGACAAATTTCAAGATTTTAAAAGATTTTTTGAGGAATATTTTCACAAAAGTAGTGTCCTAAATAGGTAGGATCTTTTAGTTCATGTTATCCTGTTGGCATTTATTAATAATAACCATCAAAAATCAGAAATCTATTTGTGTTTTTCCATTTGAAACAATATCAATTATGGTTAGTTGTTCTTTTTGAGTCATATGAATATCAAGAAACTCAAATTAAAAATCCATTTTATCCAATTTCAAGTTTTTGTTTTAATTTTAAATGTTTGAAAGTAAAAAACTATTATGTTAGAAAGAGACAAATTTGCAAAAGACTTTCAAAATGATTCATATAATAAAGAGATTTTGATGGTTTTCTTTTTTTTAAATGATAAAATTGTATTAGCCACACTCAAAAAACATGCTTAAAAATGTGAAATTCTAAAATTACAAAAAAAATTAGAATAATTTTTAATAATTATTTTGAAATTAAATTTTCTTAAAATTGATTTATCACATATCATTTTCCTATAATCTATACATGATGTATTAAACAAAGTTGTAATTTGTGATTAAAAAATCTAAAAATTGTGGAAAATAATTTTTTTGGTATGATTTGAAATTGTGATCATTTTTCAAAATAAAACATTGAATTTGAAAGGAGTTTACACACTTTAAAAATCCATATTTATTCCACAATGATTAACACAAAACATCTAATATATTCAGGCAAATATAAATATTTAAAAAAAAAGTTGCAAAAGATTTCATTAAATTTTTTTTTTATGAAATTTCGTTTTGACAAAAGAACTATAGTCCTTGGAGCAAAAGTAAACACTTTGGCTCATGTTAATTCATTTTGACCTTGAAGTATACCATAACCTAAATATCTCCCTAGGTAGTCCTTATGTAAACTTTTATGTAAACTTTTGATAAGTCATATCATAGATAGCCCTTGGGTAGGCCTATGTATCCCTCTTTTGCATATGAATCAACCTTAAGTAGACCTTTCAGGTTTCTCTAAAGATCCTATAACTTAAAAAATTCCCAACTAATCCCTTAGGTAGGTTTTGTGTAATCTCTTAAATACCCTTCTGTTATCCCATAACCTAGGTAGGCCCTTGTATAGACACAAGCAAAACATAAGAGACAAAAATAACTCGAATCATCTTGGTTTGAGTGAAAAATTTGACTTTCCTCTATCATTTTCTTTTGGTGCAAACCCATCCTGCATTTTGACCATCATCTTCCAAACTTTAATAGTGAAACCCATGGTTTTGCTCCTGAGTGTGATTATTTTTGCAGATAATACATTAGTTAAGATCAGCCCACTTGAAAATTTCTGATCTTTAACATTCATTTGGGCTCTTGAATGCAAAAGAACAAGCAGCTCCTTGTGGAATGCAGAGCAGCATTGCCCTTTGGGGTGGGTTGAAACAAAATCACTAGGGATGATAAAACCATGTAACTTGGTTAGGTTGAATAAATGCAAAATAAATTTGATAAAAAATTAAAAACAGCAACCTAAACAGTACATGCGCCAAACCTCAAGTTTCCATTCACAAATTGGTTCCCAATTGTTGGGGAAAAAGAAAAAAAATCCCCAAATCTTATACCAAATGCTAAGTCTCTTCCCTTTGGAGTGAAGGCAACAAATTGAAGAGCTACCAAACCTTTGAAGTTAAGGATTGTATAATAATGTTCACTCGCTTATATGATTTTTGCATTAAAACCAAATCTTTTGCATTATGGATTGTGCAGAAGAAAGGAAGCAAAAGAGGAATGTAGGAGCTCCTAAGTTTGATAAACATGTGCTTTAGTATTTATGAGAAGTACTAATATATGGTTTAAGCACTCAGGCTAAAATGTAAAGGGAGAATCATTGAAGATTCATTCAGCCTGTAAATCAAGGATTTTACAAAGTTTATGCTCTCATAAAATTGTTGCAGAATTTAACCAAACTTGTGCATGATCAATTGTGCAGAAAAGATAGAGGAAGAAGAGAAGGAAGAGGAGCACCTGCTATTACTATCCTGTGCAAGCTTTGTAGTCATGGGAAATATGGACATCTGGTGTTAACACCCAAATCTCAAATGCAAAAGAAACAAAACTATAGATTGACAAGTGAGCAAGCTTTTCAGTCAAGGGTTTCTGTATAACCTTAGAACTCATAAAATTGTTGGAACAAACCCAAATACACTCAAATGTACCGAAAAGACTAATCTGAAGAAGAAGATGATGATGTCAAAAGGAAGAAGAAGAAGAAGAAGACAGATTCAGTTCAAGCATGATTAAGCTCTGCTTGGATTTTTATGACAAATTACATGAATACATATGATCTCAACACCCTTGTCAAAGTCTCCAATTTTGCAAAAGAAAACAAAATTATTGATTGAAGATTTAACAAGCTTGCTTCTTAGTTCAGGATTTTGCATAACCCTAAAAAGTCTGTGGTGCACTGGTACATCATGATCTGTACAAGAAGGAGAATTGAATCCGCCAGGAATATACATGTGCACATTTGAATCCGGGATGTGCAGATCTGCAGCTGCAATCTCTCTCAACTTGATGAGAATTTATAGAGCAATTAGTTGGTGCAGCAGGTGGTACAAGCTTTTTTCGCTCAAGTAGCTTCTACAAATCATTCGAGGATCTCGAGTCACGAAGTTGTCTCAAGTTGGACATGTGGTCGATGACAAAACTGTTCGTCAAGATCTCACATGAGTAACTAGTGCCGCACGTCAACATAGGTTTTTGCAGAATGGACATAACCACATGGCACAGAGCTTGCAGGAGAGCTCAAGAGACTCTGGCATCTATATTCAACACATGAGTGGTGCCATTTGTGGACGTAGGTTTTTGTTGAATGGACTTAACCACATGGCACAAAGATTGCGCGAGAACTGCATCAGGATTCGACACATGAGTAATAGTGTGGCAAGTGGTGGACATAAGTTTTTGCAAAATGGACGTAACTGGACAGCTTGCAGGCTGCTGCAAGTGGACTTTCCGGTACGCAGGTTTTTGCAGAATCGAAGGAGCCATCTTGGGGGAGAAAGTCTCTAGCTTGTAGCTGAATTTGATCAGCTACAATTAGTTGTTAACAAAGTGTCCAGGAAGAAACGGCAATGATGGGAGTATCATGCCATCCCAGAGTCAAGACTCCAGAGTCCGTGAGTTGAGCAAGCTTGTAGGGCGTACTGCCATCAGTACTAGTGCTGCAGGAGGTGACCCATTGTTGTTGTTGTTGTTGCTGCTGCTGCTGCTGCTTGTGGAGAGCTAACAACAGATATGCTTGCTCTATAGCATAGGAGCTGGGAAGCAGGAGCCTGAAACCAGCGTTTTGGAAATGAGATTGCCAGGAGTGTGATCTCAGATGGCGAGCTTGTCGATCCCATCCCTCGGCGGCAACAATGTCCTTGATCTGTGCTGCGAAAGTGGTGTTCTCGATCTGGTTTCTCTGGGGACTGTCTCTGGGCAGAGTTGCTTCCAGAGTATCGAAAAGTGCACAGAAATAGTGAAGAGCTTCCACAAATCTGGACATGAAGGAGTTCACATCATGGTTTGCTTCCACTTCCAGTAAACACACAACCGTCGGTCTCATGCTTCGGATCATGAGGAGCATGTTCTCAAGAGCTGCTACCGCTCCTGCTGCCGCCGAGGTCGTAGTAGTGAGCGTCTCCTCATTCTTCGCCAACAGCTTGTGCAAGATGTGTGAGCAGTTGACGACAAGAGTTTCGTCAGAGCGGAGATTGATCAATCCTGGGTGGAAATCTTGGATTTTCTCTACTGTAACAGGGTTGTACTCGAATTGCAAGCTCTTCTGCTGCTGTTGCTCCATGTGGTTGTCGACTACTAGTGTTCCAGCAACAAACTGTGTAAGACGCCTCCCTGTTTGTTGCAAGGCGGAAGAGCTTGAACCCACTGCTGTCATTCTGAGATGTGCAGGAGGTCCACCTGGTCTTAGCACTAGAGATTGAAAGAACGCAGGCCATTGCAAGCCTTGTCCGATTTCTAGATCCACCACATGCACCCTGGAGCTGGTCGCTACTGCTTCCAAGATTGCTTGATTCCCTGTGAAATGAGCAAACTTCGCAAACGGAAGAACTTCGTAGAATGCCTGGTACGCCTGCAGATCCGAATATTGATCAAGCTGCTGCACTGGTAGCTGCTGTACTAGAGCTGCTGCAGCTGCTGGCCTGCTGCATGCAGAGGCCGCCGCATTTCTACTAGTGCTGTTTGTCGCGGGCCTGACAGGATCACAGTACGAGGCTTTGTGACGATACTGATCATGTTGAGAACTCGACATGTTGGTATTGTTGTTGTGCCGCCGTCTGCGATCACTCAAAGCTTCCGCGAAGTGGAACGCAATTCGTTGCATGGGATCTCCTTGTGGTGACGAGTTTGCTCTCAAGTGGCAAAGCAAATCTCCGGCACGCTCGTACTCACGAGCATCGATTGCCTCCGCACAGCCCAACAACAGATGCACAAGCTGAAGTCCACCACTCGTGCTACTGTCTGCTTGATCCAGCTGCTGCTGCTGCCCTGCTGAGGGTATGAAGATCTGCGACCCATGATGATCAGTACTAGGGTATATCGAAGATCTGCCGGATTGATCACCACTGCAGCTGACTGCAACATTGCTCAGATTGTAATTGAAATTCTGTGAACGTCCTAAGAGACGTATGGACTGATCATCTGTCGTCAATACGGGCTGCTGCTGCTGCTCGTCTGCATGAGGAATATTCATGATTTGCGAGGAGGCTGCTGCAGCTGGGGAAAACAGCTGTTCAGTTGTCAACATGAGCGTAGAAGCTGAGAACGGGTCAGCCGCGATCACTGTCGTCGTCGTCGTCGACCCATGCTCCGCGACTGATGCATGATCATTGCGCAGCTCATGCAGGGGTCCTGCTGCTGCTGCTGCTGGTACCCTGCAGAGTCTTAGCGATGCAGATGCAGCAGAGTTGAAGAACTTGATCTCATCAAGGTGAGAAAGCCCCGGCTGTTCGGAGTCGAGCATGATATCCGCCTGCTGGTCGCATACTAGGCTGGTGATGCAACTGGTGAAAGAGTTGTGATCTTGGACACTTCTCATGTGTAGCTGCTGGTTCATGCCGTACTCGAACCCCTGCACGTCGACTGCATTCACAAAATCCATGTCGCTGCAGTTGGGGCCGGGCGCAGTGGGTCCCTGATCATGATCCAGCAGTTTGACTAGTTGCGATGTCGCGGGACACTCCTGGTCGCCAACATCACATTCTTCGAAGTCTGTAAGCTCCAGATCGTGAGCTCCATGCGCGTCCTCCATACAGGAGTCCATCCAGCTAAGAAACGTCTCGCCGGGTCCTGCTGCATAATGCAGCAGCGCTTGCTCCACGCTCGACGGAGCAGCTAGTTGCGAATTCTGGAACGTAGCTGTTGCTGCAGAGTTACCAGATGAATCATAAATTCTATGATCCGGCCTGCAGCAGCTGAGCATATCTTGAAGCTGCTGCTGATCCTGGGCGACGGTGATGATCTTATGGGCCGCGCCCACCAGAGCTGGAAAGCTGGAATCCGCGACGTCGTGGCTCCACAAGCTGCTTTGCTGCGACGACAAGGAGCTGACTGTGGAGGAGCAGGAACGTCCAGGACTAGTTTGCAAGTCCAGCACTGATGTGGGCTCGACAGCGTGCAACAGCTGCATCATGGCCGCAGTCCCAGCTTGATGCTCTTTCGCCTGCTTGAAACACGCGGCACTTGCATCTAGGATATCTCCTGCAGCGCCGCCGTGAGTACTGCTGGCCTTCCACCTTAATGCAGCTAGCGCGGGTGCACTCCCGACGAGGGCATTACCCACCGCATGGTGCTGCTGCAAATGAGAGCCCGCCTGTTGCACGGTCCTCTGATGGATTTGAGCACTAGCCATGAGGACTACTCTAGCAGCTGCTCTCGAGCAAACTGTTCTAGAAACACGTGCTGCTGTAAATTAATCCTCAAATGGCGAAGTTCCCGCGAGCTGCGGTCTCCGGCCAGATGTAGCAGCAGCAGTCGAGCTTCAGAAAGCAGGAGGCAGCTGAGGACAGCATCATGTTTGCGCGGTGCTTGCAGATGCAACCTGATTCAAATCAAGCACACAAACTCATTCACTCTCACATGAATCTTATCTCGATCACCCTGGCAACAATTTCAGAACAAAATCCAACACATCTGCAGCAATCCTACGACATCCACCTGCTGGGACAAGAATACTCGAATCCCGAATCCCGAACTATTTCTACAAGTAGTCTCCTCCTGCTTGCAACAAATCTCGGAAGAAACTGTAGCTGAGCTTCTGGTAGCACCTGCATGAGCCTGAAGAAGTTCTGAAAGTTCTTCAGCGCAAGTCACCTAGTCCGGGAGAGGAAAAGATGGCTCAGGCAAAGAGAAACAAAAACTAGAACAGAAATCGATCATTCTCACGCGGACTGTAGAATTGTGTTCGCAATACGATTCTCCTGCAAGCAGGCAGCACTAGACTTGCGGCTAATTCTCTCGGACCCGTGAGCATCTCTTGCAGCACTCATTGCAATTCAAGAACAGAAAAGACCAGAGCTTGGTGTAAATGGAGCTCTTGAAATGCATCATGGAAGGAAATTCATGAACTCACCAACAACTGCGACAACGTCGCCGCAAGCAAAAGAGAAAAGCAGCTGGTCAGCAGCAGGTTGATCGATCTAGCAAAATGCCCCGGAGTTTGCGCTGTTGAAGGTCTGAAGACTCTCTCTCTCTCTCTCTCTCTCTCTCGTGCTCACTCGCTGGAACAAAGGAGACAGCAACAGCAGCGTCTTCTTCCTGTACGTAGTATAATAAAGGAGAGCTCGGCAAGAGGACCACCACAGCACGACTGTTGCTCTGTCGCTCACAAGAGACAAGAAAGCATTAAGATACATGAAATAAACAAACTGCGGATGTCCGTCCGGGAGCCTAGTACTGTTACAAAAGCACCCGCTGCCTGCATGGGTCCCAGCAGCTAGCTCCTCCTAGCGCTAGCTAGCCGGCGGGGCCCAACAAAAGAGATTAGCCAAGCGATTATGAGCGGTGAGCAGCTGCAGGTCCCACCCTGGCCTTTGTCTTTCTGTCCCAGGAACGACAAGGAGACGACGACGACGACGATTAGCGATGGAACAGATACGTACTTTTCTCTTTTTTTCTTTTCTTTTTTGAGCATTTACACAGGAGGACACGAGCTGCGAAAGCTCAATCTGGTCGACGGCCGAACCCACGCCCAGGAGGCAAGGAAACAATAAAACCTGTAGAGACTGACGATGAATCTCTGCCCTAATTTTCTGTTGCAACTCCGCTACTGCTGCACCCGCGTACTTCCTTTCTCTTTCTCTCTCTGTCTGTGTCTGTGTCTGTGTCTCTCTTTGTGCTCTGTCTCTCTCTCTCTCACTGCTCACTTTCTTACCATCGCTATTCTTGGATTCATAAGGTTACAATTGCACATAACGTCTGAAACAAAACAAAACAACTCTCAATTTTTTTTTCCTGCTGCATGAGACGGCGCTTATCACCCAAACTTCCGAAAGCAAAAGGGAACGTGTATAGGTAAATTGTCACGACGATGTCCACAAAGATCGTTGGAACTCGACCTAAATGAAACCAGCTGAATGAAACCTATTTATAATCAGCTGCAGCTTCATGGTTCCTCATGGGAAACTCAGCTGACGAACGAAGCTAGCTGCTACTAGCTGCTGCAGTGGATCAAACATGGTTACAACAAACTCGCGGCCGACATCGATCATGATCACGAGTCATGTGTTGCAGTTAGCTGCATGCAGCACGAGACACATGAGTCCAGTACTGTTAGTACTTGCAACTCGACTGTTGGTACTACTGCGCCTGCCGGCAGGCACTGCTACTCCTAACCATGAATGGTTCATCACTCACTCATGATCTCTCCATCCCTCCTGATCAGCTACCTGCAACAACAGACCGCCAGCCAACCGGCCAGCAACAGCCAGCAGCAACAAGCCAGCCAGCCAGAAGCAGCAGCAGCAACAAGAGAATGGATCGATTCATCGATGGAGGCAGCAGTGCAGGCGAAGGGCAGCTGCGAGTACTTGCCCTCGGCGTGCGTGCGCGCGCCTGGACACTACCAGAAGTGCAGCGAAGGACGGGAAAACACACCCACCGGAAATTTACTGCAACCAACGTACACTGTGTACTTCACCATTCCCCTCTGTACTTTCCATTAATTCCCCCAAGTTTCCTATTTACCTTACTTTCTTCTAAGCAGGGTTTCTTTTGAGGATTTTGTAATGTATCCGAAAGTTAATTTATAGCCAGATTTAGCCAATAATAAAATTAATAATTTACCCAAATTTTTGGTTACATACTAGATATGAAAGTAGGAAAAAAGAAACAGAATCTTTCTATATTGTTGCCTACCTACTGGACATTATGGTTAAAATCTGGTGATTTTTTGAAAAAACATTCTTTAACATCTGGCAAATTTGGGTCATTTTTTTCCCATGAAGAATCCTTTGTATAGGTTGAAATCATATTTTCCAGATCGAAAATTTGTCAGTAAAAGAAACACTGCTTCTAAGCCAGTTTTTTTTTTTTTTCCAATTTTGTGATGTAGGTAAAGTGGCAATCATCCATAAGATCATTTAGCCAAATTTGGGCTACATACTGCATAATGAAGTAGAAAATAAAAATGAAAATCCTTCTTTATTTCTTCTTGGCTACCCACTAGAACTTATCATAAAAATCTGGCAATTTGGAAATTTTCTCTGAAATCTGGCGAATATAGATCATTTTTTTCCATGAAAGATCCTTTGTATAGGTAGAAATCATATTTTTCAGGTCAAAATTTGGCGAAAATTCGCGAGTAAAAGAAACACTGCTTTGTAGCCAAAGTGGCCTTTATCCATAGGACGTGGTGATCATCCCTAGGAAGATTCAGCCAAATCTGGCTATAAACCAGAAATAAAGTAAAAAACATTCATCCTCCTTTAGTATTTTTGGCTACAAAATGGAAACCCAAATATGCAAATTTGGTGATTTTCACCTTTTTTTTTCTCACTTTTGGGGACTGAAAACTTTCAAAATAGACTTTATTCAACAAAAAAAATCTCGTTTTTTGGCGAAATTTCGCCAGTTTAAAAAATGTTGCTTCTAAGGTAGATTAAGTGGTGATCATCCAAAACAAATTCTCCAGTTTTTTAACCGTCCAAATTTCAATGTCATTTCATTTTCGAGTTTTTAATTTTTAATTTCTGTTTTTGGCGAAACTTCGCCAGTAAAAAAGGGGGGGGGGGGGGGGGGGGGGGGGGGGGGGGCACACAACAAAAGGGTGTTTTTATTATTAAAAAAAAAAA
>Ga0116231_10008501_pt1 | contig 17975 bp, 6 predicted proteins | sample S1TSphgellanicum_2_FD_89695 | JGI IMG/M metagenome (GOLD analysis project Ga0116231, IMG submission 89695) | Host-associated microbial communities from peat moss isolated from Minnesota, USA - S1T2_Fd - Sphagnum magellanicum MG | ecosystem: Host-associated > Plants > Peat moss > Unclassified...
AAAAAAAAAAACACCCCCACACAAAAAAAACTACAAAAACCCCCCCCCCCCCCCCCCCCCCACAGCTAAGGTAAAAGACCTCTTACACTAAATAATCAAATATACAATAAAATAAAACATGATGTGGTGAGGTAATCCATGGAAAAACATTAGTTCCAAATGGTCTAAGATTAGTCTAGGTCGAGTGCGACATGAACCCCATCATTAATCACATAATTACAATCCCTCTTGTTCAACCAAAATCTAACCTTCTTAAAATCACCTAGTGTCCCAATTAAAAGCGTGCCTATGTTCCAATACAAAGGGCTAACATGAAACAACAAAACATGTTTATTTGGTGCATAATGGACACACCCAATGTCCAATGGGAACTTCCAAAAGTGGCGATGTCAAACAACCAATATGCCAACCTCTAAAATAATGGTCACAAACCAACATGTGGTTACTGTACCTTGTGATTATCCACACAACATACATCGCAAACCTTTTAGAACTATGGCTAATGATGGATCCATTTGGCCATCCACATGTGGAAGGTGACATGGTGCATAATTCCACACATTATATTTCCATACTTGATCATTTCAACCTTCCAACAACAAAAGCCCAAAAGATAAAAAAAATTCACATGGAAAATGACATTACTAGTCATCACATCCAATGTGGTAAGTGATTTTTTATGTAAATAAACATAATCCCCAAGTTCAAACCTTGGGTCGATATCCACATCCATGGATGGTGACATACCATAATGTATCTTAGTGTTGTGCAATGGCCAAGTTCTCCATTGCAATAGGCATGAACTTTTCAACAAGGTTGTACATTGTCCACAAGTCTTGATGCACACATTAAGTACTACCTAAATTAAATACATATTAAGGAGGTGCCCACCTTAGATACTTACCTTGTAATCATGTAGTCATAATGTAATCACTATGTAGTAGCAAAAATGATTAAAACTAAATGACTAATGGACATATGATTATATGATTAAATCAAGACATAACTACAAAATGTCCTAATTATGAAAAACACATTTTGCCATTGTGAAATTTCCTTTTAGAGAAGTCCCATCCCCCAAGGTAATGTGTTGGCAAATCCAACCAACATGATAATATTGCCCACAAATCCAACACCTCATGCAAAATATTGGATCAAGAGTTGAACTTAACACTCATCTCCGAATGGTGCCACCCACACTACTAGGGTATGTGGTATTAGCCACTAACCATTCCACCCAAATTTGGGTCGAATCTGAACCTATTCCATTATTGTCGTTTCAATAGTGACTTTGGATTGTGCTAGTGATACGGGTTGCTTGGCAAAAAACATGTCATTAATGTGCCACCATAAATGCCTATACCACTAGTTTGAGTGATCCATTCCACCTAAAGCTATGGAGATGCAATGGTTAATGCAACATTTCCACTTTCCTTTCTAGTGATATTTTAGTTTGATGGGTTGACATTTTTTTTCACACTTTACCACCAAAATTTAATTTCAACTTACATTCATCATTGCAAGGGGCAATAGGGTCAAATTCAATATTCATGGGTGGTGAGTTTATGATCCCCATAATAATGCATGTCATTACATCTATTAAAGGTCATTTGTATAGAAGACCATTGTACATTTAACTCAAATCTTCCAAAATTACCACCTTTTATTATGTTTGATCATTATCACTTCACGTTGGAATTCACAAGGTTGAATCCCTAAGAGTTGTGTCACAAATGGCCTAATTATTAATATTCAAATCATTACATGTATACATGTTGTGGTCCACTCAAGTTTTGGTTCCTGTCAATTTATTTTCCTACAAGTAGTTTTGATCACACATAGTTCCTAGGTGGTTTATTTTCCTACAAGTAGTTTTGATCACACATAGCTCCTAGGTGGTTCATACATTACCTTTGTTAAGATGAAGATCTACTCTCATCATCAAGCACTATGTCATTTGTGTCATGTTGTTAAAGCTTACATGTCACTAAGTCATAAAAGTTAGCTTTCATTAAGAGTCAAATCATTACCCCATTCATGCCACACCCCTACGAGTCAAATTGGTCATTTTGGCACATGTCATTTGATTTTTTTTCACACAAGGAAGGTCATTAACATAACAAGGTGATTCATACACTACCCCTACGCCAAAATGCATCCTTTACAACTACATATATGACTAAGTTTGCAGTCACATAGGACATCCAATTGTTTTGTCCTAGTTTTAAACATACATATGACTATCTTTTGCGGCCATGTATAGAAACACACACCTAATAAATAATTATTATATTGTATAGTATATATATAATATAATGTAATAATTTATAATCATAATATAACCATAAATAAATTTATTTTATTTTTCAATTAATAACATTAAATATTTTTTGTTATTAATTTTTTTAATCTTATGATAATTTGACACGTGGAATTACATAATGTTAACCTAAAATGTAACTTAGATAAGTAGGAAGGTCACCTAGTCTAAATAGCTAGGCAAGCCAATGTAAGTACCTAGGCATAGGGAATATTTGGTCAACATAACATTGTTGACCACAACCATGTCATTTGTGAGGTTTAATCCTTGGACCCCAAAAATGGAAATCAAATTCTTAACCAATAAACCACCCCACATGATGTGTAAACATAGTGGGGTGCATTTTATTTAACCCATGTTTCAATGTAAATGTTGCACAAATGCCAACATTAATATTTAATATCTTATTGATTTTTTCTTCAAATGAAAAAATAAAAGTTTTTTTTTTCATTTAAAAATGTAAACTCATTTGAGTAAAAAGATGTTTGAATTTTGTTATTTCAATGACCATTGTTTTTTTTTAAAAACTCAAGCACCTGAATTAATTATAAATGGACATAATAATAAGTAATGATATAACTCCCACATTATAAACCTATATTTTAGTAAAATTATATATTATAAAGATTTGGTATATTGAATATATGAACTATTTGCATATAATCTTTATAAATAGATCACAAATATTTTAGATTCAATAAAATAAAATAAAATAAAATAATCATTTATAATTTTTTAATGTAAAATATTAATTTAGATATTAAAATTTTATTTTTATTTTATATAGTTAATTTTTATACTATCTTTATTTTTATATTAAAATATACTCTTATAATTTTAAATCACGATTTTAACCATTTAATTATATATTTTAATTAATTTAATTAATTGTGATCTACAATATTGTTTACAATATGAAATTAAAAATTTTAAAAATTATATATGATAAAAAAAGTTATGAAAATCTAATGTTTAATTTTTATATTAAAATAAAATAAAATAATTCTATATTTAATTAATTAATATTTAATTATATAAATGAATGATTGCAAATTTTTTCAATAAATGTTTATGTGTTTAATTATTGAATTTTTAAAAAAACATGAAATTGTAATATAAATTATAACTAACATTATTTATGTTTTATAATGTTATTTATTAACTTAATGCATTAAAATTGAATTAATAAACTAATCTAATTATTTTTGAAAACTTCAATAACAGCAAACAAAACAAAACAAAAAACAAATAAAAACCCACATGTGGTCATTTATACAATGTAGTTGCAACATAGTCGCAAATGTCATAACACAATCATGAAAGTGACTATGAACAAAATAGGGACACGACCAAGAAAATAATTCCATGACTAAACGTAAACATAGTCACAAAATTTTCTAGTCATGAAGAACGTGTTTTGGCGCAATGTACCCTCACTAAGGTGATAATTTGTGGTCACTCACATAACAAGGTGGTCCATACATTACTTTCATTAAAATGACAATTTGCCCTAGTCATTAAATGTTATGTCATTCATTTCATATCGCTAAGCCTTGTGTATCATTAAATCATAAAACTTAATTTGATTAAGACTTGAACAAGTCATCATCCCATACATGCCTCAAACATATGTATATGCACACATGCATTAGAAGTTATTCTTTGGGTGACATTTAGAGCATGTAGATGTGGATAATAATGATTCTTTTGCAATCCCAAATGGCTCCATTGAATAACTTTGACTATTTTCTTTTTCCAAATCAAGGAACATGTAAGCTTATTTGTTGAACTCATCAATAGGTATGTTTGGGTGGAATGGGGTTGACACAAATTGTACCACAACCCCTAGGATTTTACATTGCAACACCACATGAAACACACTTCTTAGTTATTAAACACCTCCTTTATCCAATAGGCCACAATGACATTTGACATTTTTTCTAGTTCCAAATGTGAGCAAATTATGAAATTCATGTGAAACAAATTATGTACAAGATTTGATGAGTTTTCAAATGTGTGATTTGATGAACAAAATTGTGAAATCAATATTTGTTAACTTAACATATCAAATGACCTTCAAAAAAGATCCTCAAGGCTTGATTTTGTCTAAAGTCTTGCCTCAATGATTAATTATGAAAACGTTTACCTTTAGTTACTAATTTTTTTGCCGATTCTCAAGTTGTTTTCCTTTTTTAAAAAACCTATTGATAAATTCCATTAGATCTAACACCTTGCACATCAATGGGGACAACAAAAACTTATGTAAAGGTCATTAACAATATAGGCCATCACACATTGTGAGGCATGTTTTGGCATTTAATGGTGCAAAAATAATCATACATATATATCCAAGACACAACCTATAATGCAACAATTGAAGGGGAATTAAAACATAATTTTGACTTGTAAGGGTTACATCTATTTGAAGTTTTCATCCACCATCATAACTTTGTTTATTACTTGAATTCAACACAATTTTAAACATGTCACATACAAAGAAAAGGAAGTTTGTCTTTTGTCTTAGAAATTCACATAAAATCTTTAGTCATGTCTAGGGAAGAATGTATTGTCCAATTATTTAGAACCATAGTTTGGTTGTACTATGGAACTAGTAGCATTATTCAAAAAAATATGTCAAACATTCAAAGCTATTTTTAAAGATTGTTGAAACAACCCACCCATTTTGCCCTCGACCCAAAAAGGCTTGTAGCCATAAAGCGGATGGTTGATTGAATTATGATCTCAAGTAAAAAAATTACAAGTGGCACTCTTGTTTTTTCAATGTATCCTAACTTCATGATGCTCTAAATAAAGAGAGTTTTCTCACCTTAATATAGCCAATTTGTGCAACAAGGTTTGAGCTAAAACCCTCTTTATTTTTTCATTTATTTCTTCTTTTGCAGACCTACCTTACACAAAAACAAAACATCCATGAAATGCAAAGAAATTTTACATAAAATCTATTATATATGGTTTGAAACTTGTATTGCAAACAACTAAACGTGTTATTACTTTAATGGTTGTGCCCCTTTCTTTATGTTTGATTCAAACCCAACAATAAAAAATTTCAAATTATTAGTAACAAGTGTGTTCCATGAAGGGGCCCCAAAAAATTGTAGTTCATGACCACTCATTGTTTTAATGCATGAATACCAAATACATAATGGAACATCATTTTTAATGAATGTTTATCAAGTTTTGAACCCAAATGGATTGGAACATAGTACATAGTGAACCTTAATCCTCAAATGCAAAACCAATTGTCATTTAATGCTTATTAAAACATCTTTTACAATTTGTGTGATCCATAAAAAAAATCATCTTATTCCACTAGTTGCAAGTAGTGATATTAATCAAAATACCGTATATGAAGGTTAGTAGATTGTTGAACAACTTGTTGAAGACAATCAAGGCCATAAAAAGTTAAAAGCATTTGCATTGAAGCCCTATGTGAGCTTGACATTGTTGAAGGTACGCACACAACGTGTGAATTTTTGTTCAACATTTTAACATGAACCAAGACTTGGTTTAGTTTCAAAAATATGTCATAATGTCACACACCCTTTATTTTTGTATCATAGAGGATTGCACAAAGGATTTGACCCTTCCACATGTGGAAAGAGTACTTGATATTGTTGCATACACCATGTGTTTTGCGTCTTCTATAAACAAGCTGAAGCGAAGGTTATGGGTTTGTGAAAAAAAAACTTATGCTCAAACCAATAAGTTAATTTCCAAAGCAAATATTGACAAAATGGGTTTTATTGGCTATATAATAATGAAAAAGAATGATCAATGGCAAATTGAAGACTATGGCAACAATGGTAGGAGCAAAAAAAACTAGAGAAAAAGGAAACATGACTAAAATGTGCCCACCAACAAAGTTTGGTATGTTCTACAAGTTTTTATCATTTTCCCAAATTTAACATACCCTCACTACAACAAAAGGTGACCCTATACACCAAGTGATTTCACTAGATTTTGAGTGAATTTATTAATCTTAATGAACAAGACCTAGTGGGGATGCAATGAATTCATTGGTCTAGTGAATAAGGACTAGTGAACTACACCCACATTTTGTAGTAGTTCCTCTTCAATGTTAGTATTTCTTCATTTAATTTCATAAATTTTTTAACTTCCATGAGATACTTATTTGTCATCACTTAATGTGTTAAACCTTGGGAAGTATGATGATAACCCAATTTAAGTAATATAGTTTCCATTATGATGTTGCTAATAATTGGTTCAATGTAGTTTTGTGTCATTCACCAAAACATGATCATGTTTTCTTGGTAATTGGTATGAATTTCACCTTAATTTCCTTGGTGTATCTTGATTTATTTGTTAAAAAAACATGATTCATCTCAAAATGTGCCCCGTAGATTTAAGTGGCACAATTGTTGTCAATCATTTTTGACATCTTGAGTGATTTTGTAGGCGAGGTTTTGTAATGGGAAGTTGGTGACAATTCAATTCATTTAAATTTGTGAATGCTTCCAAGTCTTTAAAATTTGATAAATGTTGGATGGATGTAAGTTGTTATTTATTAATTAAAAATTATAGATATCATTGAACAAGAACTTGGACTTCAACGCCTTATAAACATTATGCAAAGTTATGATGATCTAACAATGTTTTATTACCATGTACACAATGCAATGAGTTAACATTCAAGTAAACACCCAAAACCATTTGTCTTGATTTAGAATGTCTTGATGGGAAAGTGGTCTTCATGAATGTTTGTTTTTAGATTAATAGTTCAACAACATTTAGGTTTAGCCCAAAACTTGAAGTGTAGAATTCAAAGTGCCACCCGAACTAACAATGGCATCAACCAACACAAACAAAAAAAGGGAATCTTGAGAGACAACTTTAATATCATCCTTACTAAAATGCACCCCAATATAAATTTTTAAAATGTTAATGTCATTAGAGTTTGTGCGGCTAGGGCTTCAAGTGCCACTAAGACTTTTGTCATCCAACATATGCCATTCAACATCATTAGGCATTGTGTCATGCAACTTATATCACTAGGACCAAAGTCTATATCATCTAAAAGTTTATTTACTAGTTTCACACAATTTCGAGGGGATTTTACCAAGTGTTGAAACACATTTAGTGGAAAGGGTGTAAACATTATTGGGTCCAAGTACCTAATAAAAGATTTCAACTTTTTAATGGTGAGATTTTGATGTAATTTCATAAGAGCTATTTGTGTGAAGGAAAAAGGCTAACATAAATGGAAGTGGTTTAATGCAAGAAATAACCATGTCATCACATATATTATTCATGACATCTTTAAATCACATATCTTACCATTGTGCAACGTAACTATGGAACACAAATTTTTGCAAGCAAGGTTTAAAATACAAAAATATGTCACCATGTGGTGGTGTCTCATTATATTCCACTTTGGAAAAAAAAAATTCCTTCCCATCTTCTGTAAACCCCTCAACCTTGTATTCGATGTTTTTCCAAAAGATTGATCTCATAGACTAAAATTCTTTTGGATGCATCTTGAAGGCATCAAAACCACAATTTTAGCACTATCCCATTAAACATTTTTTATCATGTTAGAAAGAGGAGTCATACTTGGCACAAACCTTTGATGTCCAGAATTGAATGAAGCTAATAAAAATAGCAAAGGAAATAATGCACATATCTAAAGTTATTAGTGCCAACTATTGTTGGGGTCATTGTTGCAATGTGATGACGACAACATATTTCACATCTACAGTTGCAATCAATATGAGTACCCATCCCTTGTGCTTTCTACATGTCTTTGATCCCATGTATGAATTTTTTTTGGTTTTGTACTATAACAACAATAGCAAAATTTCCAAATTTTCAATCAATGCATAAACCACAACATCAATCCTTGGAACAATGCAAAACCAATTTCTATATCTAAATGTTTAGCTTTGAATGATGTAAAAACCTTAAGATGCAAAGTAAACCAACCAAAATTAATGTTGGCCACACCATGTATAACAATGTTATTTTAAGCTATCTTAGTTATTATGACTTATACCTTAAGTTCTTATAAGTTATCATACTTTCAGTTATATAAGCTATTATAGGTTATTTTACCTTAAAATATCCTAACTTATTATAGGTTTTAAATTATAAATTAGTTTTAATTAAAAAAATTAATTAATCCTAGGCCATACCTTAGGTTTTATTTTATGTTTATATATATGTTATTTTATCTTAAATTATAAGAATTTTAAATAGCTTGCAATAAAATAATTTAAAACAACCAATAATAAGTTGAGGTATAATAATATAAAATAACCAATAATAACCTACAATAGAATAACTAATAATAACCTATTGTAAATCACATTGACTAACAAAAAAAACCTATAATAAAACAACCCCAAAAGAAATGATAAATTGTTTAAAATAGCTAACAATAGCTTATAATATAATAACCAATAATAACCTATGGTAAATAACCTAAAATAACCAATAATATCCAATGATAAAATAATAATAATAACTTAAAGTAACCAATAATATCCTATGATAGAATATTCAATAATAGTTTAGGGTAAAATAACCTATAATAATCAATAATAGCCTATGGTTAAATAGCCTAAAATAACCAACAATAGTCAATAATAACTTGTGGTAAAATAACCAAAAATAACTTATAATAATCTAATAACAATAATAGCCTATGGTAGAATAACAAACAATACCTTACAATATAATAACCACCAATAACCTATGGTAATATACTTTATAATAACAAAAAATGGGCTATAATATAATAGCCACCAATAACCTATAGTAACATACTTTATAATATCCAACAATGGCGTATAATATAATAACCACCAATAGCTTATGCTAATATATTTTATAATAGTCAACAATGGCCTATAATATAATAGCCACCAATAGCCTATGATAATATAGTATACAATAATCAACAATAGACTATGATCAAATATTGTAAAATAGCTAAGAATGACGTACAATAAAATAACCTAAAATATCCTATGATAAAATAGTCGAATTTTACGTATGGTAAAATAATGTAAAATAATCAACAATGGTTTACAATAAAATAGCCTAAAATAACATATGGTAGAATAACCAAGGATTGCCAAGAATAATGTAGGGTAAAAAAGAATGCGCATAATAATATGTGATGACCAAAAAATATCATTCATTTAAATAGTGGTTCAATGGTTAAAGACTTATTCCTTAAACATGAAAGTGAAATGAAGTGAAGGGTTCAAACCTTCACATTTGCACCCTAGGTTGGTGGGTAATGTGTTTAAGTATGTTAAATTCATAACTTAGGCTTCGTAGTTTATTGAAATTTTCTAGGTGCCTAACCTAGGTTTATTATTAACTATTAATGAATTTGATTAACTATTGGTGAATTCAATTATCTATTAGTGAATTCATTTGTTTGTGACAATTGGTCCATGTTTATTAAAGGGTTGCCCATTTTCACCATGGTAAATTTGTTTAAATTCATTCAAAATTTAGTGAAACACATCATGAACTTGGACATATATTGATGTAGTGTTTTATGATAATGTTGACAACATTTGCCTTTTTATTTTGGCTATAGGCACAAGATTCATTCATTGTAAGGTAGGCCCTAGTTGGACCCTTTGTAAGGGTGGCCCTAAAGTTTTCACCACTTTCTTTTTGCACCAAATGTTGACTATACAATTTGTTGGGGTGGCTCAATCTTGTGAAGGCTAATTACTTGCCCATGGATTTCAACTTGCATCCCCTAATGTTGGGGATGAAGGCCATGGGGGATATGCCCGACCCTTGAAAAGGTATTCACAACCCCAATATTTGGAATTATTATACAATCCACGTCTTGTTGAAGGATGACCTCAACATACACCATTTTGCATAACCATTAATGAATTTTGTTGTTTGGAAAATGTGTGGGTTCACCATGAAAAATGTTCCAAACCTTTGCCATTTTGGACTTAAGGCCTACCTGTTTGCACTAGGACCAAAAGGTTGCATTGTATGCAGTCATTGGCATTAGCTTGGCAAGAGGCCAATGCCAACCAATGTAGGTTCAAATCACATATTACTTAGCTTTGTTATATGTCCAACTAAAATTGTTTATAAGTTGGATAAAATCCAATGACCAAAATTCGATCACTCAATGGATAAGGTCCAACAATCCAAATTTTGTCACTAGCTAGATAAGGTCCAATGGCCAAAAATTTGTTGCCATTTATATAGGGTATAAGGTTCAATGACTAAAATTTGGTCATTAGATGGACAAGGTCCAATGACTAAATTCAATTGTTAATTGGACAAGGTCAACAAACTAAAAATTGGTTGCTAATTGGACAAGGTTTAGGGTCCAATAATTGAAATTTGATCATTAATTGGAATAGACCTTATCCTATTAATGTTCAATTTTTAATCGTTGGACCCTATCCAACTGACAACTAGATTTTCATCACTAGATCTTATCAGTTGGCACCTCAAATGAAGGTTTAAGATATGAATGATATATTTTAGTTTATGATTATATTATCCATTTATATATCATGTGCTTCAATTTATTTTTTCCAAGGAATTGTTGTTGAAATGGTAATCAATTGATGAAATTCAAAATTTTAAAAAATATGTATATTTATATTTTTAAAAGGAACAAAAATTTGTACATCATTGAAAGATTTTAAAGATTAATTTTTAATTTTTTCATTTGCACAAAATCTCAATAGAATATCAAATATGATATTTTGTATGATGTTAAATGAAGTAGGTTATGTATAATGCACATTACTATTTTGTCACAATAATGGGGTGGCTTGGTGGTAAAGGAATTGATCTCCATCCTTGGGGTTCAAAGATCAATTTTCACAAATGACATGGATTGTGGTCAAAAGTGGGATGTCAACCAAATATTCCTTATTTACATAGCCAATTTAAACTAGGTGGTTATTAGGTGCCTATTAGGTGGGTTTAGGTAGGGACAATAGGTGGCCTACTTAACAAATTAAACCAACTTTTATAGCCTAGCTTAAGTAATGATATGTGTCGACATGGTATAAGTTGAAATTAATGAATTTACCAATAATATAAATAAATAAATAAATAAAGGTTTTATTCTAATATTTTAGAAAAATTATTTAAATAAATATAAGTAATGGAACTATATTACTTAATCATAAAATTAATCACAAAATGATAATGTCATGTAAACTAGTTTGGATGTTTGAAAAGTTCACATAAGTTGCACTTCATGTGATTACCATTGCAAATTGATGCCACCTATTTTTTTCCAACTATAATTTTATGTGATTTGTTCAAGGTGACTAGGCATTATGGCAATTGCATGTGGTAATTATGATTAAAAATTAGTCATTAATTTAATCATTAATTTGCAAATTCCTTGTAGTGAATGAATAAGTGTTTTTTGTGATTACCTATAAGTAGTTACAAAAGCAACTATCGTTAGGTTGCCATGTGGTAAGTAATGTATCGTGGGAAAAAAATGGTTTTTATTGAATAAAATACACTACTATTTTGCCATGTGTCATTTAGTGGACAATTGTTTGGCTAATGCATGTCAAATTTGCCATTGGTGCATGTTGCAGTCGCATCACAATCGTAAGTATAGTTGCAAAAACACATTCGGATATGTATATATGATTGACATACATGTATTCGATGGTGAAAATGTTTATATGTTGTTTACATGACTAGTGGTCATAATGACTTGTTGTTGATTAGTAGGTGGTTTTTTTATTCACAAGTGTCGCTTACAACTAAAAACTAGTTGCAAAAACCAACCCCAAAGGATAATTTTTCTAATAATGGTATAACCTAATGTTGAGTAACCTACATTTGAACTATAATATTGGGTAACCTATATTGGGTAACCCATATAGGTTTTGTGCTAATTTCACCTTCTAGCAAGATTCCAAGGAATGGTGGATTGTATAGGAATGTAAAAGTCACACCTCTTTTCATGATGTGAAGCTTTTAGGCTCCTTTGCACCCTCATTCCTTTTCTTAAATGCAAAGGTGATTCTTGACCTATAGTTACTAACAACAAAATTTCATTGTCTCAACATGCCATCATGACCAGAAAATGAAACCCAAGGCTAAAAGCAACCTTTTTTTGTTGTTGTTAACGCAACATGTCAAAGTCCTAGCATTTTCAACAACTCATTTAAAAGCTATTGAAAGTTTATTTCCTTTTTTTCCCTTTTTTGTTCTTGTATCTTCTTGTTTTTTTTCCATGACAATCACAATTTCTATATCTACTCTATATTATATGTATGTTTCTTCTATACACACAAGTAAATACATGGAAAAAAGAAACACACTATTTACAATAACACAAACACAAGAAAAAACTTGATGTCGGGGTTGTTGTTAACAATAATGTTTTACATGTGGTTGTAAGTTTGAAGAGTTACAAATCATGAGGTTGCTTTTCTTTTGGTGTTGTAGGTGTTAGGGTGGAGATGTGCATTAACAATTCCCAAGCTGTCATTGATAGTGTGCTTAAGGTATTGTGATGGAGATGCTCTTGCATAACCGGTTACATTCCCTACCCATGTTTGACCTATGCTACTTACCCACTTACATAGATATTATTAATAAACCTAGGTAGTGTGAATAGGAACTAAGAAGATTTAGAATACAAGTTGTGGTTCATCCTTATGGGATATTATGCATGTAGACTCCTTAAAAGTATGTCAAGAGACATCCCAAATTCATAGGTGTGATATCACTACAACTCACATGGGTTAGGCATGATATCCCTCCTTTTTATATGATGGATATTCATTTGGTAGGTATAGCCCATGGCCAAGGGGTTACCAAGTCTAAAAACCTAAGCGAATTTTGATTTCCTAAAACAATGGGAACCGAGAAATAACCATGGGTGGGGATGTGGATGAAAAATTGAAAACATTGGGTTTTAAGAAAAACATATGGATCTTTTATGCCATATGAACTTTCTTTATGGTAAGTGAAACCAAAAAACATGGATTTGCAACATTATTTGTTGTGACATGGCATTGTTAAACAAAATGTTGACATGAAATCATTTTCAACACCTTAATTTCAATGTATTTTTAACACATTGATTGCTTTTGAACATGGAAGATTTCCCTTTTTAACTTTAATGATTAGAATGTGAATTTTAAATATGAAATCCAATCATATACAAAATACTAAAAATAGCCTTCTAAACAAATGGTCAAGACTCAATAATATATTTAATCATTTTATATTAAGTTTGAAGTTAAACATTTTAGTTGCAAAATGTATTGATTTGATGGTTGATTGATAGTTCATTATTTAGCCCAATGTTGCCCCCAAATGCAACCCACAAATTTCAATAAAGGAACAAATACATTTAACATAAGGGAAATATTTTCATTCAAATTAATGTGAATTGTGGATAAGAAAAATTTGTTCTAGTGGTTTTAATCTTGAAGTGGCCATGAAATGGTGGTGTCATCTTTTTGAATGTTAACTTAATTGTTAAAAAACTTCAGAAGGAAATAATGATTCTAATTCCAAAGGAAACAACGTTAGTGTTAGGTTTTATAACCCACATGGCCCTAGAAACTTGTTAAGCCACAATTTTAGTGGTAGGTAAGGTTGTAAGACAAAGGCATTACCAAAAAAAATGCCCACTTGGTAGTAGGTGGTAGCCAAGGGCAAGTGCCAAATTTTGATAATGCCCCCTTCCAATTGACTTCCCGCATATAAAGATAATCAAAATTTTCATTCTAAATTTAACAAGTAAGATTTAAAATATCTTTTGAACATTTGGCAGAAGAAAACATGGGCCATCATGAAATGTAAAGACTTGGATGTAATGTAATTGAATAACATGTTACAACTCGTAATTTCTCCTCCATGAAGGGTGGGCTATTTGAAATTTATGTATTGCCCATTCTTTTAAGCATTTCATTTGTCCTCCTTATTTATTCTTGTGATATTCAATAAACATATATTCACCAAGTATCCATTTATATCATGGTGAAAAATCAACCTAAATTTGTATGCATGGTAAAACTTTCAACCATAATAGGTTTTACTAAAATAAGTTTTCATTGAGCTCCATTTCACATGGGCCCTTGTTCCACTAAAGCCCATGGCCTCGACCTTACTTAAACATGTAAAAAACCCTAAATGCCCCAAAAATGTAAAATCCCTAGCCTTTTTCAACATCAACATTATTTTTGAAGGTGTTATCCAAATGCACTACAAGTTTTTGATAGGTCTTTACATGTATGGTAACCATGTCATGATTAGTGTTGGATGGTTTTTTGCTTTAAAAAATGACCTTTAGTTTTCATTTCAAACAAAAAATTAAAATAATCTTGGTTCTAGTTTTGATTCCACATATAAATGGAATTGAAAATTTGGTCCAAAATAAATTGGACAATTTCAATTTTAAAAATCAAACCCAATTTTGGTTTGGTTCTTACCAACCCTAACTAGAATTCACAATGAAGTAATGTTGAACTTTGATTAGCTCTTAATTTTTTTTCTTTCAAAAACATGTATTTCAATTTTAATTTTACACATGATAAAATCCAAAATTTAGTTCTAGTTCTAGTTTTTGAAAACATGAAATTTGTTTCCAATTTTAGAAATTTGACTTGGTTTTAATTTGGTTATTGTTAATTGTCCAATTGGAATTTATGATTTTTACCTACCAAAATGGCAACCTACCCAACATTGGTAACGATCAAGGCATGTTAATATGGCATGGCTTGGACCACTCATACCTAGGGGAAAATTAAGGAATCTCCCACTTGTTTAATAGAAAATGGAGAAATGTAATTTTTTGCTATACGAGACATGGGAATGTAAACACCATATCAACTAACCTTACGTGGGACTATTTTGCAAAACATAATGCCATCTGTGAGGTCATTACAATTACTTAATTGGTTTAATGAAAATATCTTCAACCATTTATATTCTAATATTTGTTGGTCACATCCTTGTTAGAAAAAATAATAATATGTTACCTCCCAAGCTTTAAATTGTGTATAAAATAAAATTATTGTAATACAAGGGTGGATTCAACACATGTCTACTAAATAATTAATAAAAAATGGAAAATTCCATTTCAATATATATATTTCATAGGATTATACAATTTTCTTCACTTCAACATTTTAAAAAATAATATAAATTTTGATGAGACCATTGAGGTATTATGGTGTTTACACTCATTTCATAGATGTTGGTAAATGTTAATATTTTTTTATTGTTTTAATCTTCATTTCTATACTTTAACATATTATTATTTAGATATTCAAAGTCTATAATAAAAACAAACTACAAAAATCAGAAATTAAAACTCAACAAAACACATTCCATAATCCATAACTATATCAATATTAGATTTGCAATAATTTGAAAACAAAAAGTCAAAATAGCATGTATTTCAACACATAACATCAAAACACAATTACATTCATCAAAACTATTTTTCTCCAATCTTTCCTTTCCTCTCACACAAGCTTCTTTCCCCAAAAACTAACTCAATTCCTTTCCTAATGATCACCAAACTTATAACTCTTCAAATGTCCTTCCAAGTTTCTTGCCATGAACATTAATTCAAACTACTCTCTATCCAATCCTTATCAACTTAAGCTTCAATATTGAAGGCAAAAGCACATTAGGGTGTCACAATTTTGGCAGATTATAGTCATTTTTGAAAGTCCTTTTCTAGTGTAGTTGAAAATTAGCTTAAAATATGAATATTTAGATGATATTGAAAATAACATTTTTTTTTCATTTCCAATTTCAAATCATGATGCTATAAGACATAAAAAAATTTCAAAATAGATTATTTTAAAATAATGATATTCAAATGCTTAAAAAAACTTTATAAATAATTATAATATTTGGAAATTTAAAAAGTCAATAAAATAATAAATTAAAATCACATTCCATTCATTCAATGGATCTTTAGTTTTTAAAACATAATTCATCCAATGTCCCAAAATTTCAAACACATAAGATTAACACATTGTAAAATAAAAGTCCATGTTCATGAGTTTTGCAGGTGTGACAAAAATTTTGAGCAAAATTCAAAAGTCCATTACTTATTGGCTATCCACGACTTTGACTTGATTTTTTCATTTTTGAAAGGTTGATTATGATAATTTTAAATAAACAATTTTCTTTTTTATTATTATTTTAATGGATCTTATTTTTAAAATTTTCTTGTACCTAAGGAATACATGAAAAACTACCATTGTGACGTCTATATAAGGTCACCGTAGTGTGCAAACACCCTTGATAATTCACTTTCAAGATCATTAACACAATCATTAACCCTATTCCAACAAGTGTTTCTATTATAAATAAGAACCAACTTTCTAGGCTTTTCACTTTGCTTGCCCATTGAATAGCCAAACATCGTAAAGAAATATAAAACATGAGTTTTTGAAACTCTCAACTTTCTATTGAGATTGTGGAGCACTCCTTGATGAGAAGGGGTAGTTTTCAATCCATAGAATTGAGAGGGTATGCATTGAACATATTGGGTATCAACAAAGGTATCATTGCACCACCACCATATGGACCAACAAGGGTATTGGAGCCATATTACAACAAGGTTACACCAGTTTGGTTGATTTTTTAAAAACCATGAATAAATAACCCTTTTTACATTAGGATTCCATCCATAACTCATCCAAGACTGGTCCAAACCAGTGTTGTCCGGTTATATCTTTATATCAGGATATGAATCCGGATATTACCCCAACTATGCATATATCCATATCCTATATCTAGTCTAGTTTTACTATTCGCCATTATATGCACCCGGCGGTTCACACCACAAGTACTAATTGATCTCTACGGATATCTGAATATTGTTACACAATTTCAATATTCATATTTGGACCTTAGTGATATTTCATTTACCGGATATGGATAGTTGCATTATGCATATCTGGTAGAAGAAGTGATATATAACCTATTTCGATAGGGTTAGGGTTTAAGGCATTGGAGATACAGAGCGTTTGTTAGGGTTTAGGGCAGTGTTGTTTGGGTTATATCTTGATATATGGATATGGATCCGGATATTACCCAGATATGGGTTTTGAGTTTTATTCATGAAGTTGGTCTTGTTCTGAGAGGTTGGGTTGTTAGGTTTTACTCTTGTAAGTTTTTAAAAAAAAATTAAAAAATAAAAATTAAAAAATAAAAATTAAAAAATTAAAAAAATTTGAAACTGACTTGAGGTAACCACAGTGGTTAGCAGGGAACTACAGAACCAAATGCAAAAAAAATGTTTCCTGTCCATCCACATCCATCCATAATGGTTAGTTACCTGGTGACTATTGGTTCACTCTGACTCAAGATCATGACATAGGTACCTACCAACCTACCTACCTACCTACCTACCTACCTACCTACCTTACAGGGCCCAATCTGCTGTGCAGAATCACTTTATGGACCAAGTCTTAAAGTTTGTGGGTCAGCAGAGGAGGAACTAGGGATGAATGAAATGTGGTCATAAAACAGTTTTCTGTTGGTTTCCAGTTCCCTAGCTAACCATGGTGTTTAGCTTAGTTGCCCCTCCCCCCCCCCCCCCACCTCCCCCCACATCCCACCCCACACCCACGACCTTAGAGCGCATGAGAGGGAGTGGACTGAT
>Ga0116231_10008502_pt1 | contig 17975 bp, 16 predicted proteins | sample S1TSphgellanicum_2_FD_89695 | JGI IMG/M metagenome (GOLD analysis project Ga0116231, IMG submission 89695) | Host-associated microbial communities from peat moss isolated from Minnesota, USA - S1T2_Fd - Sphagnum magellanicum MG | ecosystem: Host-associated > Plants > Peat moss > Unclassified...
GGGCGACCTCGAAGCGCTGATCGTTTAAAGGCGCTCCGCTCTCGCTCCGCGCCCCCCACGCCTACGGCGCGGGGCCCCCGGGTCCGGCCTCGCCGCAGCCTAATCGACAGGGCCCGACCACGCGGCGCTCGGCCCATCACCGGTATCGGGTCTCCCACCCGAATTTTTTGTTCGCGAAGCCGCAACCGGGCTCGCCGGCCGAGCACAGCGTAGTCGCGCCCTTGCAACCCGGTAGCAGCGAGGCCGTACCGGGGCCCCCGCGCCGTAGGCGTGGCGGGCGCGGAGCGAGAGCGGAGCCGCCTTTCAACCCTCCGGCGCCCGTGACAGCAATCACCGTGCCTCAGCCACGGGAGCCCTATGATAGCGCCGGAGGAGCCCTTTTGCCACTACAGTCTGTCTCGCAGATCGATGAGCGACGCCGCGCCAGCAAATGGACGCGGATCCACCCGATCTTTGCCCTCGGACAGCTCGTGGTCTTCCTCGTCAGCGCCGTGCTGCTCGTGCTGTACTTCAACGGGCATGTCTCGTTCCACGCCGTGCACATTAGCGTGTTGATCAAGGTGGCCTTCATGGCCGGCGCCGTCATCACGGGAGCGTTCTGGGAGAAGGACGTCTACGGCAAGTGGTGGTTCGCGAACGAATACTTCGTTGAAGACGTGATGACCGTGAACGTCTTTGCGCTGCACGCCCTCTATCTGTTCTGCGTCTACGTCTGGCCGCAAAGCCTTCCGCTCAGTCTTGCGCTGCTCTCGTTCGCTTACTTCGTGTACGGTGTGAACGTGGGGCAATACATTTGGCGCCACGCGCTCAATCAGAAACACGATCACCGTTCCGTTGCACGAGGAGAACGCGCCGCATGAGTCTTACCGCGAACGCCGTAATTTTTGCCGACGCCGGGCGGCTCGAAATGCGTCAAGTTACGCTGCGCGAGCCGGGTCCCGACGAAGTCGTCGTCGCGACGAGTTACTCGTCGATCTCGAGCGGCACCGAACGGCTGCTCTTCGAGGGCAAGTTGCCCGGCATGCCGCACCTGCGTTATCCGCTTATTCCGGGATACGAAGCAGCCGGTACCGTCATCGCAATCGGTGCCGACGTGAAGAACGTCGCGGTCGGTGACTCCGTGTTCGTCGGCGGAAGCATGTGCTATTCGGATGTCGCGGCGGCGTTCGGCGGTCAGTCATCGTGCTTGATCAAGCGCGCGGAGCAAGTCGTCCCGCTCAAATCGATCCCGCTCTCGCAAGCCCCGCTCCTGGCGCTGGCCGCGACCGCACTGCACGGCGTGCTTCGCCTCGGCGACGTCGCCGGTCAGCGGGTTGCCGTGCTCGGCATGGGCGCGCTCGGTCAACTCGCGGCCCAGTTCTTGCGCGCCGGCGGCGCCCACACGATCATCGTCGATCGCTCCGCCTCGCGGCTCGACCTCTCCGTCGGCGATGAAAAGATCGACGTCTCGGAACGCACGCTCGAAGAAGCCCTGCCCGAGCCGGTCGATCATGTCATCGAAGTGACGGGAAAATCGGAAGAGCTCGCCCGATGTGCGCGCGTGATGAAGATGGGCGGCAAGATCGTGCTGCTTTCGTATTACGATCCGCTCACGACACCGTTCGTCGACCTCTTCGTGAAGGAAGCGACGCTGCTGGTGAGCCGCGAGTGGGCGCCGCCGGATCTGCCGGCCGCGCGCGACGCGGCCGATTCGGGCGCGGTGAATCTCGAACCGCTCGCGCGGCACATCGTGCCGATCGCCAGCTACGATCAAGCCTACAAAACCGCATTCCAAGACCCCTCGATCCTCAAGGTGGTGCTCCAATGGGCGTAAGCAAAAATCTGACCGTCGCGATTTACGGCAAGGGCGGAGCCGGCAAGTCGTTTCTAACCAGCATGGTGGCGCGCGAACTGACCGCACGCAACAAACGCGTGTTGCAGATGGGCTGCGATCCCAAGCACGACAGCGTCGTGACGCACTTCGGCGGCGCGCTCATCCCGACCGTGCTCGGCACCTGGGCAAAGTTCGAGGCCGACGGCAAAGCGGAGGATCTGCAGCCCGAGGACGTGATGTTCAAGGGCGACGGCGTCTATTGCATGGAGCTCGGCGGCCCGGAATCGGCGCGCGGCTGCGGCGGGCGCGGCATCACGTTCGGCTTTCAGCTGCTCGAGAAGTGGGGGCTCTCCGAATGGAACTTCCACTACATGTTGCTCGACTTCTTGGGTGACGTCGTCTGCGGCGGGTTCGGCACGCCGATCGCGCGCTCGATGGCGGATAAACTCATCATCGTGTGCAGCAACGAAGTCCAGTCGATGTATGCCGCCAACAACATCGCCTCGGCGGTGCGCTATTTTGCCAACAACGGCGGCCGCACGCGCTGCCTCGGTCTGATCGTGAACAAAGACGACGGTATCGGCAAGGCCGATAAACTCGCCGAGGCGCTCGGGATCCCGGTGATCGCGCACGTGCCGCTGATCCCGCAGGACCGCGTCGTCAACGACGGCACGCCGCACGAAGCCCTCGCGCGCGCGGTCGACGACGTCATCAACGCGATCGACCACAACGAGCCCGTGATTCCGAAGGAAGTCGGCTTCGTCGACTTCATGATGTCGCTCCACGGCAACGCCTCGACGATGGACGGCACCGCCGTCACCTCCGACGAGCTCTGGTCGCTCGGCGAAAACGATCCGGTGCTGGCCGGCCTTCCCAACGGCGGCTCGCTCGACCACCGCTACCTGCAAACCGAAGACGACGGCATGAAACTCATCGGCCCAACCATCGTCTCCGTCGGCGGCGGCGCCGTCCCCGCCGGCGCCTGGGAATCGTAAGCGTTGCCGACTGCCGACGCCACTCTCACGATACGCCGCATGCCCATCCTTCGACAGGCTCAGGATGACATGGTGGTATGCCTCGCCGAGTCGACGGCAGCGCGTTTCGCCGAGGACAATGTCATCCTGAGCCTGTCGAAGGATGGGCATGCCAAGCAGGTTCAGCCATGAGCAAACAACCTTCGTCAATGTGCCCGGCGTTCGGCGCGGTCCGTAACCTTTTGCGGATGGAAGATGCGATGCCGATCGTGATCTCATCCGGCGATGGCTGCCTGTACGGGCACACGTTCGTCGCGCACTTTTACGTGGCGAACCGCCCCATCTATTCGCCCGGAGTTTCCTCGGAGATCTGGGCCAAAGGCAGCGCGTTCGACGAGCTGCGTTCGATGGTGATCAGGATGGCGGAGGAGCACCAGCCCTCGATCATTCCGATCTGCTCGCTGTGCGTCTCGGATACCGTCGGACTGCCGTTCGATCTGCTGCCGAAGCAGATCGGTAATACCGAAGTCATCTACGTTCCGTTGCCCGCGTATAGCGTCCACACGCACGCCCGCGCGAAGGACATCGTCGTCGACTCGCTGGTCTGGCGTCTCCCGCCGCAGCGCAAAGCGCGCGCCGGCGTAAACCTGATCGGCGAAATCTTCCCGTCGGATCCCATCGAGATCGACGAGGTGCTACGCAAGATCGGCACGCACGTGAACACGCACGTGCCGGGTCCGCGCTGGGCCGATTACGTCGCGATGGTCGACGGTGCGCTCAACGCGCCGGTCCACCCGTTTTATAGCGAGAGCGTCAAGCGCATGAAGATGAAGCAGGGTCTCCCGTTCATCGAAGGCGCGCCGGTCGGCGTCGACGGCACCTACACCTGGATTACCTCGGTCGGTCGCGAGCTCAATCTCGACTCAGCGACCGTCGAGACCGTCGCGCGCCAGGAACAAGCGAAAGTTCGTGCCGTGCTCGACCAACGTTCGCTCGACGGCCTTACCTTCATGGTGGCCGGTTACGAAGGCCACGAATTCTTGCTGGTGCGGCTCCTCATCGAAGCCGGCGCCAAAGTGCCGTATCTCTCGACCGCCGTCAACACGAATCCGCTCGCACGAGAAGAAGAAGCGTGGCTCGCGGAACGCGGCTGCAAGGTTCTCTACGGCGCGAACTTCGGCGACGAAATCGCCGCCCTCACCGATCGACCCTACGATTGCGTGATCGGCACAACGCCGCTGTGCGCGCATGCGAAAGAACTCGGGATTCCCTCGATCTACTACACGAACGCGATGGCGACGCGCTCGATGATGCTTGCCAAAGGTGCTGGCGACGTGATCGATCTCGTCCGCCAGACCGTCGGTGCGAAGGTCCGCTACGATCGCATCGCACGCTTCTTCGCCGAAGATGAAACGCGTCTAGAACGTACGTATACGTCGTGGGCACCGAAGCTCGATCTCACCGAGCATCTCATCGCGAACCAGGCGCTGTAGATCGTGCCCGTTCGCGAGAACATCCAGGAAAAAGAACTGCCCTCGGACGTCGTCAATACGCCGATCCGCAAGCAAGTCACGGACCTCGATCATGCCGGCGGCGATACCGGGGCGATGCAGGTCTTTGCCTCGCTCAGCGACGCGAACGTCGTGCTCGACGGTCCGGTCGGCTGTCATGTCATGCCCGCCGTCGCGGTCATCAACTACACCGACTCCGTTCCCTATCTGCAGAACGTGACGTGTTCCGAGCTTTCGGAGACGGAAGTGACGCTTGCCGGCACGCTCGGCGTGCTCAAAGAAAAGGTCGGCGAAGCGACCGTCGCGGGACGCCAGGTTTTCATCGTCTCGACGCCCGTCTCCGAATTGATCGGGGCGACATGGACGACCGAGCACGCGCACATCCCGGGCTCGGCGGTGTTCTTCGATTCGCATTCGCTCGACGACGATGAATGGAAGTCGCGCGACCGCGCGCTCCTCTTCCTGTGGCAAAATCGCGACCACTTCGTTCGCCGCGCCGATGCGCCGCCACGCTTGCCGAAACTGCGCCCGTCGGTGAACATCATCGGCCCCACGTACGGGAATTTCAATTCCTACAGCGATCTCGCCGAAATCAAACGCCTCGTCGCGGGGATCGGCGCCGACATCAACCTCGTCTATCCGTTCGAAGCCGCTTCCGGCGACACGAAGCATCTCGCGGATGCGGATGCCTCGATCGTCATGTATGCCGAGTACGGCCGCTCGCTCGCGCGCGAAGTCGGGTTGCCGACGTTCTTCGCGCCGATCGGCCTCGAACCGACGACGCAATTCTTGCGCGGCCTCGGCAAAGCGTTGGGTCTGGAGGCCCAAGCCGACGCGTTCATCCGGCTCGAGAAGAAGACGACGCTCGCTGCCTGGCACGACATCTGGCGCTCGACGCATAGCGACTTTTTTGCAAACGCCCCGGTGGCGGTTATCGCACCGCCGACGTACAAAGACGGTTTGACCTACTACATGGGTGAGGAACTCGGGCTGCCGATTCTCTATTCGGCGTACCGCACCGGCCCGGAGAGCGCACCGAACGAAGAGGTGCGCAAGGCACTCGCCGACGCAAGCCCCTCGCCGATGGTCGTGTTCGGCTCGATCAACGAGCGCATGATCATCGCGCAAGAGAAGATGCCGTCGCTGTTCTTCCAGTGCTCGTTCCCCGGCGCCGTGGTGCGCCGCGCGACCGGGACGCCGTTCGTCGGCTATGCGGGCGCGGTGTGGCTCTTGCAGTGTATCTGCGAAGCGCTCTTCGATACGCTCTTCGCCAATCTCCCGACCTCGGCGGCGCCGCCGGCTCGAGCCACGTCGACGACCCGCGATACGATGCTTGCCGCGCCCGAGTCCGTGTCGACGAGCGGTAAAGGCCAAAACAGCGTCATCAACTGGACCGACGAGGCGAAGGCACTGAACGAGAAGACGCTCAAGCGCGTCCCGTTCTTCGTCCGCGTGTCGGTGGCGAAGAAGCTTCGCGCGGAAGCGGAAGCGCTTGCGCGCGAGCGCGGCAGCGACGTCGACGCTGGGATCATCGCCGAACTCACCGCCCGGTACTCGCCCCGAAAATAGCGTTCGTCCTCGAGCACGTCCCCGTGTCCCCTTGTTCCCCGCTCCCCGCGTCGTGAGGTGGTCAGCGGGCCAAGAAAACCGGCCCGGAACGGAGAATCATGTATGATGCCGGAGGACGATGTGCAGGAGAAGATTCTGAACCTGCTCGACGTGTTATCCGTTCAAGTCGGGGCAACAAACGTCAAGGTTGACTCGCTGAGCACGCGCGTCGACGCACTGAGCACGCGCGTCGACTCGCTGAGCACGGACGTTGGTTCGCTGAGCACGGACGTTGGTTCGCTGCGATCGGATCTTGGTTCGCTGCGGTCGGAGACGCGCGCCGGATTCGAGCGCGTCGAGCGCCGGCTTGGGCATCTCGAAACGCGATTTGACGTTTTCGAAGGCGGGTTCCGCGACCTCGACCGTCGCGTATCCATGCTTGAATCGGGGGCTGACTAGCCCGGGCCGGCGGCGATTCGGGCAAGCGCCGCGGAGCCGCTCTCTCGCCGCGCGTAAGGAGTGCGCGAGGAGAATTGGTCGTGCGCTGTTCCCCACGTCCTCGATCGGCTACAACGCGAGCCACCGTTGGAGAGGCTTGCGAAACGACGACCAAAAAACGTGGCCGGGTGATCAAGCCGGTGCTTTTCTCCGTTTCGCTCGCTGCGGCTGCGTTGTTTCCCGCCGCCGTTCGCTCTGCGGCCGTAACCGAAACGCTGATTCTCGATGCAACGGATGCGCCGCGCCAAGTCTGGCACGCGGCGCTGCATGTTCCGCTCGCGGCGGGCGGCGAGGTGACGCTCGTGTTTCCGAAGTGGAAGCCGGGGAATCACGGGCCGACCGGGCAGGTCGGCAACCTCGGGATGCTCCGCGCCACCGCATCCGGCGCGACCGTGCCGTGGACGCGCGATGCGAACGACCTCTGGACGTTTCATTTCGCCGTGCCCGCGAACGCGACGAGCATTGATCTTACCTACGATCTTTATGAAGGCGCGCCCAGCGGCGGCGATATGTCCGCGCACATCGGCGTGCTCGATTGGAACCAAGTCGTCTTCGCACCACAGGGCGCCGCGATGCGCGACGTCATGGTCGCCGCGACGATCGTGCTGCCGACCGGCTGGACCGAAGCGACGGCGCTGCCGCTCGCGACCCCGGCGCCGGCCTTTACGATGCCGAGCGGCACCGTTCGCTTCGCCCCCGTGACGCTCGAGACGCTAATCGATTCGCCGCTCTATTGCGGCGATGAGGAACGCGTCGTGCCGCTGACCAGCGCGAACGGGATGACGAGCGAAGTCGATCTCTTCGGCGAATCGGCAAGCGACATCGATCCGACCGCCGCACAGGTTGACCGCTGGAAAGACCTCGTAACCCAAGCGGACCGGCTCTTCGGCGCGCGCCACTGGACGCATTATCATTTCCTGGTTTCGCTGAGCGATACGATTCCGCCCAACGGGGTCGAACACCATCAATCGAGTGCGGATCGCGTTCCGGAGCGGTACCTGAGCGATCCCGACATCTATCGCGCGATGGCGGATCTGCTGCCCCACGAGTTCACGCACTCGTGGAACGGCAAGTATCGACGGCCCGCCGGGCTCATCACCGAGACGTTCCAGCAGCCGCAGAATACCGAAGGGCTGTGGGTCTACGAGGGGCTCACCGACTATTACGGCGTGGTGCTCGCGCAGCGTAGCGGCCTTGCCGAGCCCGGGCAATTCGAGGATACGCTGGCGAGCAACTACGCGGAACTCGACGCGGAACCCGGCCACCGCACGCGCTCGCTCGGCGATACGGCGAAGATGCAAGTGATCAACCGCGTCACGCCCGGCTCATACGCGTTTTTCTACGAACGCCGCGGCTCGGATTATTATCCCGAAGGCGTGCTGTTGTGGCTCGACGCCGATACGATCATCCGGACGCGCTCGCACGGCGCACGTTCGCTCGATACGTTTGCGCAGCGCTTCTTCGGCGGCCCCGATGTCCCGGGGACGGTCATCGGCTACACGCGCGCCGACCTCATCGCCGCGCTGCAGGCAACCGAGCCCTACGACTGGGCGACGTTCTTCCGCACGCGCGTCGACGACGTGCTGCCGCATCCCGAGCTGGGCGGCATCACGCGCGGCGGCTGGCGCCTCGTCTATTCGCCGGATCGCACCGACTGGCAAATTCGCGAAGAACGCAACGGCGGCTCGCTCGACGCGACGTATTCGCTCGGTGCATCGATCGGTTCATCGGGCAACGTACCGTTTACGATCGAGGGAATGCCGCTCGCGCGCGCCGGGATCGGCGCCGGGACCCGCATTCTCGGCGTCGACGGGCTGACGTTTTCCGTCGCCCGCTTACGCCTCGCGATTGCGGCAGCGCAGCATTCGCAAGCGCCGATCTCGCTCATCGTCGACGATCGCGGCGTCGTGCGCAGCGTCGACGTGCCGTATCACGGCGGGGAACGCTATCCGCGGTTGGTCCGCAATCCCGCCCTGCCGGATATGCTCGCCGCAATCACCGCTCCGAAGGGATCCCGCTGATGCGCGTTTGCGCCGTCGTGATCGCGGCCCTGATCGCCGCGTTCGTTCCGCTTCCCGCCGTTCGCGCCGCTGCGCCACTGACGCTCGTCGTCGATGCGCGCGACGTCGCGCGCAACATCCTCCACGTCACGCTCGACGTACCGATCGCCGGCGGCCCCGCGACGCTCGTTTTCCCGAAATGGGTACCGGGCGAACATTCACCGTCGAACCCCTTGAGCGACGTTGCACTGCTCGTCGGTTCGGTCGACGGCAAGACCGTCGCGTGGACGCGCGATCCGTACGATCTCTACGCGTTCACCTTCGCGGCGCCGCCGGCGGCGACGACGCTGCACCTGCAGTACGACGTGCTGCTCGAGTCGGGCTACGCCACCGACCGGCTCGCGCTCGTCAATTGGAATCCGACGCTGCTCTATCCGGCCGGATCCGTCGTTGCGAACACGATCGTTACCGCATCACTGATCGTGCCGCCGGGCTGGGAGACGGCCACCGCCCTCGACGACCCCAAACGCACGGGCGATCGGATCGACTTCGCGCCGGTGAGCATCGAGCGGCTTTTCGATTCGCCGGTGCTCGCGAGCGCGAACCTTGCTCGCGTCCCGCTCGGGCCGATGGCGGAACTCGACGTCGCGAGCGACGCGCCGGTCGCGCCGGTCGTCGATCCGGCCGTGCTCGCGCACTTCAAGACGCTCGTCGGTCAGGCGCAGTCGCTGTTCGGCTCGCATCACTGGCGGTCGCCGTACCATTTTCTGATCACCGCAAGCGACACGATCTCGTATGACGGTCTCGAACACCACGAGTCGAGTTGGAACGGGGTCGATACCGATACGCTCGCGAGCGAGTCCGCCTGCAAGAAGTGGGCCGGCGATTTGCTGACGCACGAATTTACGCATTCGTGGAACGGAAAATACCGGCGCCCAGCGGGTCTCGTGCGCGCCGATTATCAGGCCGATGAAACGACCGATCTGTTGTGGGTCTACGAAGGCCTCACCGAATACTACAGCGACATCCTTGCGGTGCGGTCCGGCTTCTGGACGCCGGCCGAATATCGGGCGGCACTGGCGGCAAAATATGCCGAGCTCGACGCAAAAGCCGGCCGCATTACCCGATCGCTCGCCGACACGACCTTCGACGAACGCTTGCGCTTGACGGCCGCGCCGCACGCAACGTTCGCGAGCGCTCGACGCGCGACAGAAGACTATTACGACGAAGGCGAGCTCATGTGGCTCGATGCCGACACGCTGATCCGCGAGCGGACGCACGGAGCACATTCGCTCGACGATTTCGCGCGCGCGTTCTACGGCGTCGGCGGCGATACCGGACCGGCGGTTCTGCCGTACACACGCGCCGATCTCGTCGCGGCGCTGAATGCGGTGCTGCCCTACGATTGGGAGGGATTCTTCCACGCACGCATCGATGTCCCGACCGCGCATCCGCCGCAGGACGGCATCACGCGCGGCGGCTACGCGTTCGCGTTCGCGGCGAAGGCCGAGACGCCGAACCCGGCGACGCGCGCCGGCGGCAGTCCGGCCGATTATCGCTACGACCTCGGCGCGAGCATCGGCGGGAACGGCGTCGTCGGCGACGTCATCCCCGGTTCGCCGTCGGCACGCGCGGGTCTCGTTCCGGGCATGTCGATCGTCGCGCTCGACGGCCGCCGCTTCAGCAGCACCGCACTGAACGCAACGATCGTCCGCGACGCTACGTCGAAGGCCCCGATGACGCTGCTCGTGACCAACCATCAGGCTTTCGCCACGCTCGACCTCTCGTACGATGGCGGCATCCGTATCCCGGTCTTGAACCGCGCGACGGGACCGGACCTCATCGAAGCGATCGCTAACCCGCGCCCGTAGGCGCATCGGTTGGCGGCGCGTTTCGCGCGCTACTGGAGCAGCGAGCCGGCGATCTTGCCATCGGGTGCAAGCACGATATTCCAGATATGCTCGACGCCGGCGAGTTGGATGCGATACGAGTACGTCACCCCGCCGGGCACGATCTTGGATCCGGTGAACGTCCAACCTGACGGTGTGCCGAGCGGAGCGACACCCTCCTTGATCTGCGCGAGGAACGCCGGTGTCAACCTGGCGGCGAAGTCGGGCGTGACCTGCGAAAGATCAACCTGACCCGTTTGCAATTGATTCCACCAGGATTTGGCGCGAGCGGTAATTGCTGCGTCTTCCCGTGCAGCAACCGGTGGATAATACGCATCGACGACGCGCGAGACGATCTGCTCCGGGACGCCTTCAAACCCGTAGCCGTTGCTCAAGACGGCGATCGCGAGATGATCGTCGGGGAAGAGTGCGTTGTAACAATAGCCCCCCGACCCAGGAGCGAGCCCATTGTGCCAAACGACACGGCGCCCGAGGATCGTTCCAAGGACGAATCCCATCGCATAGTTGGTGCGCGATCCGTCGTTAAGCGTTCCGGCGGTCCACAACTGCCGCATGCCCGACGGATCGAGCAGGGTTCCACGCATCAGCGCAATGTCCCAAGCGGCGAGGTCCGGGGCGGTTGAAAATAGTGCTCCCGCTCCTGAATAGAGATCCGGGCTAATCGAGGGTTGCACCTCGAACGAAGTCGTCCCGAAATAGGGCACGGCCGTGCCTGGCAGTTGCTGCGCCTTCAGTCCGTATCCCGATGCGCGCATGCCAAGCGGATCGAAAATGTTGCGTTGGAGAAATGTCGCTTCATCGAGTCCGCTGACCTTTGCGATGATCGCTGCAAGCAGCGTGTAGTTGGTGTTGCTATACGCGTACTTGGAGCCCGGGGTGAAATCGCTTGGATCGGTCGCGAACACCGGGACCAGAGCGTCGACGCGGATCGGTCCAGCCGTCGGCCACGGATGCTCCGTCAGCGTCGGGTAGTTGTGTACCCCGGAGGTCTGGTTGAGCAACATGCGCAGCGTGATCGCATCTGCGTTCTTGATGCTCGGCTCGTACTTCGAGAGGGCATCGTCCAGCGCGAGCTGACCACGGTAGGCGAGCAAAAGGATCGCTGCCGCGGTGAACTGCTTCGTCAGGGAGCCGATGGCAAAGCGCGTGTTGGGTTCGACCGGTGTGTGATGCTCGATGTCCGCGAAGCCGAAGCCGCCGCGATAGACGATCGCTCCGTCTCGGACGACGACGAAGGCGAATCCCGGGGCCTTGCCGCTTGCGAGGGCGTCGGCTCCGATTCGTTCGAACGTCGACGCCGGGACATCAGCCGCGGTTGCGGCGGCCACCGACGACCCGGCTGCCCCGCACGCGAATAGACTCGCGACGAGTGCTACTCGCAGCCGGCGCCAGAGAGAGAACGCGGGGTTAGGCGTGGACGAGTTCGTCTTCCGTGCCGACGCCGGCGCTGATCGCCATGCGCGTGGCGCGCACGGCTTCTTTTGCGGTGATGTTCGGCGGGGCGGAGGCAACCGGTTTGCGCGGGTTTGTCCACCAATTTAGGGTTGCGTAGACGGCGCCTTCGAAGGCCAGGTTGAGGTGATCGTAGGGTTGCACGGTCGCCATGTCTTTGAAGAGATAGCTATCGAACGTGAGGCGTTGGACGGTGTTGACGCGGCACATGTCGGTGAACCAGTCGCGGCGCTTGTTGCTCGTGTAGGCGATCTTCTCGAGGAACTCGAGGAAGTCGAACATCGAGCCGTATTTTTTCTGCCAGCGCTTGTCGTAGGTCTCCAGCTTCTCGCCGTAACCGAACAGGCCGTGGACGGCGTTCGCGGCCATGCGGCCCGAGGCGAGCGAGAAGTAGATGCCCTCACCCGAGGTGTGCGCCACCATTCCGCCGGCGTCGCCGACGAGCAGCACCCGACCGTAGGTGAGTTTCTTGTTGCGGCTCATCGGCAACGGATGGCCCTCGAGCAGAATCCGGCGTGCGCCACGGAGTTTGTCGCCCGCGCGGGCTTTCACGCCCTCGAGGAAGGCGTACGAGCGGTTCGCGTGTTCGGGACGGCAGCCGGTGCCGACCGCGACGTGATCGCTCTTGGGAAAGATCCAGCCGTAGAAGTCGGGCGAGATGTCGTCGCCGAGATAGAGCTCGGCGCGGTTCTCGAAATACGCCATCTGTTCGGGCGGAAGTTCGAGCCGCTCCTGAATTGCCGAGGCGTGTTTGACGGCCGGGCGGCCGACCGATTTCGCCACGGTCGATCCGGCACCATCGGCCGCGATGAGCGCATCACAGGTGAGATACTCTTCGCGTTCGTCGCGATAGCGGACTTTGACGCGAATTTTGCCGTCGCTCTGCGTCTCTTGCGAGATGAACGTCGCCTCGCGCAGCTGCGCGCCGGCCGTTTGCGCCTTCTCACGCAGCGTGCGGTCGAGCACTTCGCGCGTGACCATGATGATGTAGTCGTCTTCGCGCTTCTTGGTTCCGCGCACGTCCATCTCGACGCAGGAGTTGTCGGGACCGATCACTGCGGCGCGCGTCACGCGGCGTTCGATGATCGATTGCGGGATGCCGAATTCGGTCATCGCCTTGGGCGGGATCGCGCCGCCGCACGGTTTCTTGCGCTTGAGATCGCGCTCGAGCAGGATCACGTTTGCGCCGGTCGCGGCGAGATCGCCGGCGGCGACGCTGCCGCCACAATTGGCGCCGACTACGATAACATCCATCGTCTAGAATCCTCCGAAGCGAACAGCGAGGGCCGAAGCGAGCATGGCGTAACAGAACGGGGGGATCGCGCTCGCGCAGTACCAGGGCGCATTCTTGGCCGGATCGGCCGCGAGTTTGCGCTGCATGGGGATCTGCACGAGAAAGAGCAGCGTCATCGCCCCCGCCGCGATCCACTGCTGGTGGAAGACGACGAACGCGATCGCGAGGACTTGGAAGACGTCGATGAACGTGACCGCCTGCACGATCGCGCCTTTGGGTCCGAGCATCGCCGGGATCGACCGCAGGCCCAGGGCGCGGTCGCCGGCAAGGCTCTTGAAATCGTTGAGCGTCATGAGCCCGTGCGCACCGAACGAATACAGCGCGGCGAGCACCATCGTCCCGGTCGTCAGCCCGCCGAATGCGGCAGCGCCGGCGGCCCAGGCGAAGCCTTCGTACGAGAAGGCACAAGCGGTATTTGCGAGCCAACCGTCGCGCGCTTTGAGACGCAGCGGCGGGACGCTGTAGGCGACGGCGAGCAAGAGGCCGGCAAGGGCGAGATAGCCGGCCGTCGTGCCGAGCAAGAAGAAGGCAATCGCGAGTGCCACGGCCGCGAGGCCGAGCGCAACGATCGCGACGGTCGTGCCGCCCATGATTCCGGCCGCCGACGGTCGCTCCGGATCGTTGATGCGGTCGACATCGCGATCGAAATGATCGTTGATCACTTGCGAAAACGCGCACAAGAGCGGCCCCGCCATGAACATCGCCGCGAGAATCTTCCCGATCGTGAGGAAATCCCAGTGCGTCGCCGGGGCGCTGATCGCACCGACCATGATCGCCCACATCGGCGCAAACCAGGTGCCGGGTTTCGCAAAACTCCGCAGCGAGGCATTGATGCGATCCGCCCCGCGCTGCTTGTCCGTGAACGGCAAGAGCATCGCGACGAACTCGCGCGCGGTGATCGCGGTCGCGCCCGCCGATTCGGCGAGAACGTTGCGCCTAGCCACCGACGTGTTGCCGGGCCGCAAGGACGACCGACTCGTCGATCATCGCGAGGTTCTGTTCGCGCGCATATTTCTCGATGTTCGCGCGCGCTTTCTTGCGCACGAAGAAGGGGATACGGCCCATCAGGCGCTCCGCCGTCTCATCCCAGGTGAGATCGGCCGATACCGGCGCGGCGGGCTCCGGCGCGCCCTCGGGCGCCGCCTCGGCAAAGCGCCCCTGATTGCGCGGACCGAACGTCTCGATCAGATGGTGTTCGAGGCCAAGCACTTGCGTCTGGTTCACGACGTCGCCGATGTGGTTGGCGCCTTCGTAGCCCAAGAACGGTGCGTGGCCGAGCGGGAAATTCAGGATGTGGCAGGGCGACGAGATGACCGCGCACGGCACGCCGAAGCGGCTCGCCGAGTGGCGTTCCATCTGCGAGCCGAACATGATGTCGGGCCGGGTCGCATCGATTTTGTTCGCGACGTCTTGGTAGTCGTCGGTGACGAGCACGTCGTCCGTGATGTCGCGGAGTTGCTCGCGCAGCCAAGCGCCGTGATCGAGCGCGAACGTGCCGGCGAATTCAACATGCATGTCGAGTTCGTCGTGCAGCACGCGCGCGATGCCGGCGACGGCCGACGGCATCCCAAAGACGCCGACGCGTTTGCCGGAGAGCGCGTGCGCATCGACCGTGCGGGCGTACCAAAGCAATTTCGCCTCGCGCGACGCAGTCGTGATGCGGTCGCTCGGGAGTTCCAAGATCGCGCAGACCTGACGCAGGAAACGGGTCGTGCCGGCTTCGCCGTACGGGACGTCTTCGATGAACGGGGTGCCGAAGCGCTCGTTGAGCTTCTGCATTGTCGGCAACGCGAGTTCGCGTGCGGTCGAAACGTTCAGCCACGCGCTGCCGAGCGCACGAAGCTGGTCGGGCGAGGCGCCGAGCGGGACGACGGCGTTGACCCGCACGCCGAGGTCGGCGAAGAGCCGCCGCAGCGAGACGACGTTGCTGTGATCGTGGAAGCCGAGCAGCGACGGACCGATGATGTTGACCGACGGCTCGGGCGTACGCGCCACGCCGTCTTGCGCGAAGTGATCCACGATCTCGGCGACCGTCTTGGCGAAGGCGGAGATTTCGTTATCACGCAGCGGGTGAACGCTGGGCTGGAAGATTTCTGCCTTGATCGTGCCCGGCGGGATCATCGCGATCTCGCCGTCGAGCGGCTCTTGGAGTACCGAGGCCGTCGCGCTGCGGGTGATCACGATCATCTCGGGATGCAGGCGTCCGTCGACATCGGCGATCATGCGGCCGATGTCGGCGCGATCCCCGGCCAGCGTCGCTTCGGTAAGCGCGCTGATCGTGAGGGGCGGGCTGACGCCCAGGCGTTCGAACATCGCGAGCATGATCGTGCCGTAGCCGTCGCCTTTGGGCGCGCGCACGATCGTGTGGATCTTATTGAACGATGAAGCCGCTTTGCTCGCGCCGACGTGCGCCGGCGACTGATACGACCAGACCGCGAGCTTCATGCCAGACTCTCCTCGCGCGCGGGCGCAAGGCGGAAGAAGTCGAGGTCGATCGGGCGCTCCGCGCTGCCGACGTTCGCGCGCGTTTTCGCGAGCGCGTCGTGGCGGCGCAGGCTCGCGGTAAAGAGGCCGAAGAGCGTCGGCACGCACGAGAAGCCGCGAATCGGCTGGAACGAGAGCTCCGTCGACCACTTCACCGCGAAGCCCATCCCCTCGAGCGAGTTCGCAATGTTCAAGTTCGCGACGACGAGATCGGGCCGCGCCTCTGCGAGCCGGGCGAACGTTTCAAAACGATCGGGCGCCTCGAGAATTTCGAGATCGCCGAGTTGCGCGAGTTCCGCGGCGTGAAATTTCTTGAAGATTCGCGGCGTCGAGACGAACGGCACGACCGCGCCCGCGGCGCGCAGCGTGCGTGCCAGCGGCAATTCGAGCAGCGCGTCGGAGCAAAACGCGATCGAGCGGCCGCGCAGCTGCGCGACTTCCTTTTCACACGCTGCCCACGCTTCGCGTTCGCGCTCGGCATAAGACACGGACTTGCCGTACGCGGCGGCAAGGCCCTCGTAAAAGCGCGCCGAGCCGTCCGGACCGTACGGGAACGGCAGCACGGGGATCGTGCAGCGGCGTTCGCGCTTGGCGAACATACACGAACCGTTGAGAAACGGATGAACCGGAACGAGCACGGTCTTGGGCCCGATCGCCGGAACGTCGAGCGCGCTCTCACCGGGCAAGAACCCCGGTTGCGGCAACCCCATCGCCTTGCACTCGAGGCGAATCTCGGCTTCTTCGAGTGCCGAGAGGCAGCCGAGGATCACGAGGTTCGCTTCGTCGGTCTGCGGGGCGCGGGCGATCATCGATTCGAGGACGTGGTCTTCGCCTTGCGTGTACGAGGCATCGAACCCGTCCATGCGGGCGGGATAGACGCGCACGCCGGTCTCGCGTTCGATCGGCGGCGCGCAGCCCGCGATGTTCATCTTGAGGATCTCGGGCGTACAGGTCGAGGCGAGGAAGATCGCCTTCGGCTGGTGCTTCTCGACGACGGTCTTCGCAAGCGGCATCAGCGCCGTGAGCGCGTCGCGGCCCGCAAGATCGTCTTCATCGAGCATCGCCGTCGCGAAGCGCGGCTGCGCGAAGATCATCACGCCGAGCGCGGTTTGCAAAAACCCCTGACACGAGCCCGTGCCCACCACGAGGAAGAAACTGTCTTGCATCTTGTGATGCAGCCAGCCGATCGGCGCGAGCGAACAGAAGTCGTCGCGTTCGAGGACGTTGGGCGTCTCGTCGAACACGAGGCCTAAACCGCGAGCAGCGGTGCGGGGATGGACGGCGGGCGGACGTAGTCGCCGCCGAGGAGTCCGAAGAGTTCACGTTCGGGGATCGGCGTCGGGATCGCCACCGGGACGCCGTCGATGAAGCGCTGCGCGAGTTCCATCCACGGACCGCCGATGAAACCGGTCGGATCCTGCTCGAACACGGTCTGCGCGGTAAGCCGGCTCTTGCGCACGCCGTCGTTCTCGGGGATGCAGGTCAGCACGGTCGTGCCGATGCGGTCGGCGAACGGGCCGACGAGTTCGGCGTTGCTGGCGCGATTCGCGACGATCCCGGCGAGTTGGCCGCCGCCGCTCTTCTGTTTGATGCCGATCGCGGTGGCGATCCGGTTTGCCGCGAAGATCGAGTCGAAGTCGTTGGTCGCGACGATGATCACTTGCTCGGAGTGCTGGAGCGGGGCGGAGAAGCCGCCGCACACGACGTCGCCGAGGACATCGAACACCATCACTTCATAGTCCTGATAAATGCCGAACTTCTCGAGCAATTTGACCGTCTCGCCGACGACGTAGCCGCCGCAGCCAGCGCCGGCCGGCGGTCCGCCCGCCTCGACGCAGTCGACGCCGAATTTGCCCGGGAACACGATCTCATCGCGTTCGATCTCGTCGCTCTTGAATTTATACTGGGAGAGCACCTCGACCACGGTCGGGATGAGACACCCCGTGAGCGTGAACGTCGAGTCGTGCTTCGGATCGCACCCGACCTGAATCGTTTTCTTGCCGAGTTTTCCGAACGCTGCGGAGAGATTGGAAGAAAACGTACTTTTCCCAATCCCACCTTTGCCGTAGACCGCGATCTTGAGCATATCTCTACCCCTGGCGAACCGTTCGCTCAAGCCTAACCGGACGCGACGCGGGGCTCGGTGATGGTGGTCACCCTTCCCGCCCGTGAACAGCACACGGATCGCTCGCTCGGCTCGTTCGGCAGAGTGGATGGGCGCAGTTCGTTGCAAGGCTCCGGGTTACCGCGCCGTTACCCAGGCGTCCTAGAATGTTTCCATCACGCTGGATTCGCACGAGGGGCCGAGATGATGCACGATGGGGAGATCGCCGACGGTCGATGGATCGCGCTGCCACGCGTGCCGACCGCTCCGGGCGAGGGCTTTACAAAGTCTTACCGGTTAGGTCTGACCAATTGGACATCGCGAAGCGTCGATCGGACGTCTATGTGGATGGCCGGGGAAAGCGCTCCCACTTTGATCATCTGTTAA
>Ga0116231_10008503_pt1 | contig 17975 bp, 7 predicted proteins | sample S1TSphgellanicum_2_FD_89695 | JGI IMG/M metagenome (GOLD analysis project Ga0116231, IMG submission 89695) | Host-associated microbial communities from peat moss isolated from Minnesota, USA - S1T2_Fd - Sphagnum magellanicum MG | ecosystem: Host-associated > Plants > Peat moss > Unclassified...
ATACCCATTACACTGAGTGATACCGATACCCTGAGTGACTTTTCCTCTCACCGAAAGTTCTCACAACCCACCCAAGAGTTTACCCATTGCAATGAGGGACCCTGTTTTCCTCACAAACAAACCAGACACTGAGTGATACCCATTACCCTGAGTTTTCCAGCCAATAGGATATCGGACGGACGGACACACACCGATTCTTTTATATAAGTAGATGCATGCATTATTTTGTTGTGACAATTTAGCTTATAGATTTGTATGTTACCCTCCTTTTGGTGACATGGTGTTGTTTTTCCAACAAAAGTGAGTTATAGTATGCATGGATGTGTGAAAAATTTGTCTGTTTAACAAGAAAAAAAATACTCAAAGCTAATCAATGGTGAATGAAAAGTGTGTTCCGGTTTTGAATTTTACAAAAAACAATTACAAAATGTCCATGGATTTTGCTTCTGAATGGGAAGATACTAATGAAATACTTTACATGTGCCTTTTATGGAATAGCAAAAAGGCCATGCTTGTAGCAAGCCTTGGCCCATGGGCATCTTCTTAGGGTGCCTAAGTTTTTTCCTAAATTGTTTAAGCTTTTTCATAGTTTGCATGGGCTTCTTCCTAGGGTGCCTAGGCTTCTTAATAAATTCACAAGTTGCCTAGGCTCTTTGGTACTCTAGGTTGCCTTGGGTTTCTCATAGGCTTTGCAAGCTTTTTCCTAGGGTGTTTAGGTTTTTTCTTAGGTTGCTTAAGCTTTTTAATAGGTTGCATGGAATTTTTCTTAAGTTAATTACCCAGGCTTTTTCTTAACTACTGAAGTTTTTTCATAAGGTGCCTAAATTTTTCTTAGGTTCCTAGTCAAAGATCTTATCATGTGACTAATTTCAATTATTCTTCCTTTTGAGGGGTATAAAATCATTGGCCTTTTACAATAAGGACCAAGCTTTTGCCATTGGGCCTAGGCTTTTTACATTAGGTCCAAGGTTTTCATGCATGAACGTCAACCAAACTAGGCCTATGGGACATGGGCCAAAGATTTTTTTCATATATAAAAGGGTTAGGTCTTTTAGAGTTGGGCCTTGAATTCTTGATGTTGAAGTTCATAGTCAATGGTGGGTGCTAGTGAAAAAAGGAGTGATAAAAAATTATATTAAGGTTGTTGGGTGAATAAATGGAAATGCAATTTAGCATATCCAAAACAATGGGTCGACATCTCATTCATTATATTTTCGAATCCTACAAAAAGTAATGTCACAATCAATAACATTATAATGATTAATGCAACCAAGGCCAAAAAAACCCTAATGCAATTAATGAAATTGTTGGTGTGTAATTATTATTGTGAGTTTTACTTTTTTTTTTTTAAATGCAATTTGGTTGTTGTTTAGTTTGAAAAAATATATATTTGTTATTAAAAAAATTTATGTTTATTTTTATTATGTTGATTATGTCATATTAATATGGACCTATGTCATGCACGATAATAATCCAATTTGCAAGCTTTCACAATTTTACTTTATTTGGTATGTAATGATGACTTGGTGTTCATTAGCTTTTTAAGTCTTCTAATTTTATTAAGTTCAAATTGTATTATTTGTTATTTTTTTGATAAATTGAAGCTTTTACAAGTTCTACGAGATGGCCACTAGGTATTTGCATGAAATGTATAAAAATTGCTTTGAAATGTCAAGATTTAAAGGTAGCCAATTTTTATCCTTTTATTTTATTATGTTCAAATTGTGTTATCTATTAATGTTTTGATAAATTAAAGTTTTACAAGTTGTACCAAATGGCCACCATGTACACGCATGAACTGTATAAAATTGTTTTGAAAACTCAAGATTTAGAAGTAGCAAGTTTTAATCGTATTATTATACTAAGTCCAAATTGTGTTGCCTATCAATGTTTTGATAAATTGAAACTTTTACAAGTTGTACCAAGTGGCCACCAAGTATTAGTATTTGCATGAAATGTATTAAAAAAAATTTGAATGTCAAGATTTAAAGGTATCAAATTTTTGGTCATTAATTGTGTATTTGGTTTCTTATTGCAGATGAATAATTATGTTAAACCAAGATTGGTTGGCATAAACATATACATTCAAAGTCCTTAAACTTACCCAAATCACTAAAAGAAATTTGACAATCTGTGATTGACTTTATGACTAACTTTTTAATCATAAAGGATAGAAATGACTAACATGGACCATAATAATTACGAAGGAATTGTTTAAAACACCTAGTCATTTAAAGTTTGATGTGGCACTTCACATCCAATAGTCATTACGGACAAATTATCGATCATTTCAAACAAAAAGATGTCATGCTAGCATGAAGGTTGGGCCCACAATTATGAAACCTTTGAAACCTTTGTTTGCAACATTATCTTTGAATTTATGTATTAAATTATTAATGTATGACTCACCTAATCTGACTTATTCATTAATGTGGGTAATGAATAATTTCGACTACCACATGTCACCATGCATTTTACCCAATTTTTGCAACCATGTTGACACATGGTGGCATATGATTTGTGGAGATGTAGTCATATATTAGTCATAACATAGTCATAGTCATAAACTAAGTAGTGCTGGAATCATTAAGGAATTGTTTGCACAATAATAAAATAGGTTGATATGTATATGTGGCACATAAGGATAGGTTAAATTTTAGTTATATATTAATCATTTTATAGTTGTTTACTAGTGATAAAAATATTCATGTTGTACACATGGTGCACAAGGATTGGCAGAAATGTAGTCATATATGATAATTGTTAATTATTAATTATATTTTACTAGTAGTACACATGTTAGAAACAAAGTGGCTCACATTTCCTAGTAGAAATTGCCACATGGTGGGGTTTGATTCGTATGCATGGTGGATCTTTATTTTGACATTTGTAGATGCATTTCATCACATGTAATACTTTCCAATAAATTTATAATTACCCTTCATGTCATATGTTAATCATATTGGGAATGATTATGTATGATACTTTTAATGTTTCACATATCTAACTATTCCTATTTCAGGTTCAAAGAGAGAAATGGATAACAATGTCATATGGAATCTAATCATGTTCATTTAGATCTAATGTAACAATCGTAATCACAACTACCTAAAATGTAAAAATATGCAAAATTGGAGACCACTAAACCAACCTAATTAATTGCAACGTAGAACAATACATATCAACTTGTTCGAAAAAGCCAAAAACAAGCAAAAATCTAATTATGGAATTAGTAATCAAGCATTAGAAAAAATTGTGTTTGTCATTCAAAAAGTATGTCAATTTGCAATTTTGACATAATTCTAATTCCATAATTTAAAAGTGCCTATGACATCTCCCATTGTAGTTTCATCTCCTTTGTTGGGGTGCATCCATGAAGCATCAAGCACATGTCCAATTGCCACATCTACTTTGAACCAAAAGTCTAGGATAGTCGTGCCATGGAATGTCTCCACCCCCCATTGACCATTTATTTTCCCAAAAAGTCACCATTTGTCACCAAACCGACTTGTAAAATTGTTACCAAGCCTTGAAATGAGGCAATTGCTCTCACTATTATACAAAAGGGTCAAGAAGAAGAAGAAGAAAAATAATACCATGGGTATTATAGTGCCCACCCTTGTTGTAACAATTAAAAGAAAGAGAGGTGTAGTAAATGTTCCCACCCTTGAGTAAGGTCACCTATATTGCAAAGATTCAACTTGCTACTACACCAAGTGGAAAAGCTTAAAAAACCAAAAAAAATTGGGGCATTTAATCCCAAGTTTGAATGAATAAATTTGGAATTACTTCTATCTACTATTGTTAATATGTTTATTGGTAGTAAGTGAACATGCATTAACAACCACATTACAATAAAGGATGAAGTGAAAAAATCTACACAAGCTAGAATAACACTAACCATGGTTGGGACTTCATTACATCCATGTCAAGTTGATGTTATTGCAGTGGAGGTGATAGAAGCAATGAAGGGTATACAACATGGCGATGTTAGTCCAAAGGAGCTAATGGAGGCAACTAATGCTATGGAGATAGACCAAAAGCTACTTCAAAAAAGTCCAATCCATGTAATTGCTATTTGGAAAATCCCTATTGTGCACAAAATAGCCTTTAGAGACTCTGAGCCTAATTCTAAAGGAACTTCACCATGTTCAAATAGCCCATTGGATATTTTCAATAAGTTCAACCCTACTATGATAACATCAAAATTCACCATTGGGAACAAACACTAGAATCCCTAATGTCTTCCTAGTTATTTGATCTTTTTACCAACATGTAGAAAACTAGGCTTAGATGTATGCCACAATAATTACCCAACTAGGGGAACTCAAGGAATGAAAGGAAGACACAAAAGCCAGCTCATGTAGTAATCTAAGAAGCTGACTAAGTAATACAAGGAACATGATGCATTACTAGAAACCAATTTGAAAATACAATAGGAAAATATTCAAAACCTAGTTGAAAACCTATAAAACCAAGTTATTGGGTATGCAAAGATGGAGAAAAAATTGATGAAAATTCGACTTGTGGAAGTTATAGTAGCCTCACTATGGTCACAATGTGCTGAAGCAATAGAATAACTATAGTTTAAACACAAAAATCTAGGCTAGAAGGAGCAAAAGTTATTGGATACCAATCAATGATTGTAACAAGCTAAGGGGACATTAGTGGACTTTGAGTTGTGATTAAATGATATGACTACCATTGCATTGGAATTCCAAAAGAAATGGGAGACAACAAAAGTTAAATTAGTAGTTGTTCAAAGAAAAAGGGCAATTGGAAAGGGAGCTCAAGTTCTAAGTCAGCTTACTACAAGTTATAAACTGAAGCACCTAAAAACCAACCCTCCAATTGGGAATCCTCCCAATAATCCTCTAATAGACACTATGATTGCAAAACTCAAGGAACAACTGTTGTGATGGAAGGTTAGGTTGATGTGCATCAATCATTGATGAAAATCAACTCGAAGATTACAAATATTTATTACAAAATTACATTTTGCTAAGATCAAGGAAATTCATTGGGCTACCAAAGATGGTAACATAATAACCAAGTGGGCACAAATGTAAGAAACCATTGTTAATATGATTACAACCTCTTTCAACAAGTGGAACAAGGATGAACAACTATATGGGCACAAGATCAATGCTTATGCTATCGCCTATCCCAATTTCCAATACCAATTGCCAATGGTGATACCTTCCAATAAGCCTTTTAAAAACTCATTGTTAAAGGCAGACTTGTGTTATCATTGTAGGACAAAATGGGTAGAATTGTGTTGTCATTGTAGGGTAGAATGGGGCTAGATTGATTAGGACAAAAGAGAGGGCAATTTGAATTGGTTTTATGGTAAAACTTAATTGGGAATGAACTTTGGAGGAGTTTTGATTTTGGATCATTAAAATTTGTTATAGTTTTTTTTGGAGGACCTCATACTAGAACTAAGAGAAGATACTTTGATGGATAAACACATTTTTGATATTTTTGTACCCATTTTGATTTTTCTATTTTCAATTCCAAACTGCTTGGAATTTTGTTTCAGTTCACTACATATATGATTATTGTCGCAACCCCACTTTGAGGGAAGTGTGAGTGCGTCACTCACACTCCCGAAAATGGCACTTAAAAGTCCTCCGAGATTCCCGAAAACTCAAAACGAAATTGTAAGGATCAAAACACCTTGCATTGAAATGTTCTTTATATCATTGAAAAGGTCTTGAAGTGTAGATGTCCAAAATGGCCTTGCATGAGCCATTTGGACATCTATAGCACAAGTTATGGTCGAAAGAAAGGCCGGGAGTCAAACTGGTAGTGTGACTCCCGACCACTAAAAGTCGGGAATCGACCCAATCCCGGTGCCTGTAAGTGAACTGCAACACATTGTTGGAAAGCTCTCGAGGAGAGCTACAACTTTGCTTCAAACCTCGTCTCAGTCCAAGGTCGAGGCGAGAAGTTACGAACGCCCAAAGTTTCGGGAGTCCAAACCGGGACAATTTCGGGACTCCACTTTGGGAGTCCCAGGAAAAAGTGTCATTCGGATGCAAGTGCGACAGTGAGACGCAGAGAATACTATATGGGGGAAGGTGGTGGCTTCCCCCGAGTCCGGGACGTGGTGAGTCAAGTGAGTCCAGTGTTGCCCGTGGCTTGTCCTAGCACCAAGGGTGCTCTAGAATGCGAACTAACCAACTTGTTGGTTGGTTTGATGCAGGTTCGAATGAGAGAATAACTTGTCCCTCTTCCTAGTCCAATCCTGGAGCTTCAGCATGCCCTTCTACCCCTTTTAGTGTTGAGAGTTGAGAGCGTGCCCTAAATCTTCCCCAATTTCGCAACTTGGGTGACTTGGTCCCGACTTGGGACCAACAAAAGACTTGGGAGTGCATCAATTCTAGTTCAAATATGGGTTTTCTTATGATTTTGATAAACTTGATTTTATGTTTTCTATAATTTTGTTGTTGTTCTAAAATTTGATAGTTTCAATGACAATATGTGGAAGTATAGAAATACAAATTAGAATAATAGAAAAATATTAACATTTATCATTCGGTGACCATCATCGGGATGAATTTGGGGTAAAAAATGAAGATTATATGGATTTATTTTTTTTTTGTTATTTTTGTTACAAGTACAGAGAGGTTGTGTGATTTTTTCCCCTCGTTATATAGATTTAAAATAGGAATTTAGTTATTAGGATTGAAAATTTGAATGAAACAATTGTCGTAAGGATTTGAATTTATAGTAATTTATTAACTAAAAAGATCATTGGAATGGGGACAAACATGAATCGCATGGTTTTTGTACAAAGACAACTACATTAGATTTGTAATTTAGCAGAATGAAAAAAACATAGTAGAAGTGGAACTATTATTGTTGGATGATGTCGCATAGTTCTAGATTTGAAAAAAAATACATAACATATTGTGTTAAAAATCCTAGGACAAAGGAGCAGCCTGCAAGGTATAAAACATTGTTTCTAATAGTTATGGAACCTCAAGAAACATTTATTGGTAAAATAATGAAACAACCCAATATTTGAAAAAGATTGTCATTGAGGGCAATACCTTTCACAACAACACCTCTTGAGTTTTGTGACTAGGCTTTGTGACTACGTCTTAATCAGGAAAGACATATGCAACTAATCATTCATATGCAACAAAGGGGAAGGTTTCTTTTTTAGGCTTCAACCAATTCTACATGCATCTGCCCTAGTTCTTGATGATGATGATTAGTGGTTCATGTTACGTTCTTGTGCAAGGATGTGGTTTTTGTAAGAGAGGGTTTATTTCATATGATGTAGCTATTGCATCTTACAAACATACCTACCACCCTTTTTGCCTTGCTCAATTGTGTAAAGAAGATAATAAATGTTGTGTATGCAAGGAGGTATTTCATCCTAAATAGTGGGCTTCTTGGGGAATACGAGAACCAAATGATGAGATTATGGCTCTAACTATAGAGCTTGGTGTGGATGACTTGTGCAACAACCTCAAGCTTGCATTGAAGGAAGAGTGTGCAACACAAAGAGAATCATGTAAGTTCCTAAATTCTTTCTTCATTACCAACAAATGTTTAAATTCACATCCATGGATTATGTAACTTGCATTATTTATTATTTACGGTTTAAGGTATTTCTTTACTACCTTTACAATCCTTACATATGGCATTAATTAGGATATTAATCTAACTCAATTTGGACCGGTTTTGTAAGTTTTGGGTGCATGTTTAAATTCCTTTTAAGTTCTAGCTATCTATCCAATCCTTGATCTAGGATTTAGAATCAAAGTTAGTGTGCATTGGATGTGCAAACTTTGTTTAATGTTTAGTTTGTAATTTGGTGTTCACAGTAGTTGATTGTTTTGTGCAAATGAATTCATTCTTTAATAAGCATCTAAGTGAAGAACTCAACATGCAACATGAACATAATCCTTTTTTTAACATTTAAATCTTGTGTTAAGCATTCAAAAACAATATTCATGACTAATAGCATTCATGCACAAGTCCTTTGGTAGGACTCTAATGTTGTTCAGGACAGCTTGTCCTTTGTCCATCATTCAAGTCCTTTGTTAAACATCTGACCACTTTGGTAATGAATAATTTCCTTTGTAAGGAATTGCAAGTCCTTTACTAAAACATCTAATTGCTTTGGTAATCAATCTAGTCTTTTGTTCAGTATATCAAGTCCTATGATTAAGCACCTAATTGGTTTGGTAAGGAGTATGGTTTTTTTTACCTACTTGAAGTCCTTTGTTAATCATATGATTGCTTGGAAAGGATTCTATTACTTTTTTGGGGAGTTTCAAGCCCTTAGTAAACACCTAATTGTTTTGGTAATTAATCTACTACTTTGTGGTGTTTTAGGTTCGTGGTAAGCACTTAACGGCCCTTTGGTAATCAGTTTACTGCTTTATGGGTTATGTTTGTGTGACTTTTCATAAGCACTTGATGTTCAAATGTAATTTGCAATCTACAAAATTTGAATATTAGTTAGTGAATGATAATATTGCAATTACTAAAATTACTATTAGTGTGTTATTCATGCAAGGACTGTTATATATGGACTCAAGCAGACCAAGATGGGGTTATGATGTTTCAAAGAACATCACATATAGTGGGGAAGAAAAAGATCTAGGGAATGTTAGCAACCAAGAGAAAGTTGCTACTAAATACTCCTTCTAGAAGAGAAAATCAATGGCCACAATACTTGATTCAAAATTTGTAAAGAAAACATCCTTATTTAAAGTGTTGAATCAGACAAAGTGTTACAAACACTTCCAGTTAATAGTGAAAAAAGAATTTCAAATAAAAGTGGAGATGATCAAGGTTTGCAGAATAATTGCCCAAAAGAAAAGCTACCATGGGCTCCCAAGCTAAAGCAACCAAAGAAAAATCAGGGCAACATTGTGTAGAAATATGTATCCATTAGAAGGTAAGTAGGCAATACATAAGGTGTTTGGTGTTTTTTTGGTAATAGTTGGAGAGAATAATTAAGCTAACCATTTTGCAATTTTTGTCTTTATATGATTTTAGAGGTGTAGTTAAAATGTGGGTTTGATTAGCTTTAATATTCAAGCTAGATTGGTACGTATGTTAATTAGCAATGATGCAACACTATAAACAAATTTTCTTCACCATAATGTATATTTTGGATTTCATCATTTTGATGTACTATTCATTTTAGATTATCCACTACACCAAAATGTGTCCTAGTTCACTTTGGGTTTCACTAGATTTTGAGTGAATTTGGACATTTTTACCATGGTGAAATTGGTCAACCCCCTAGTGAACTTGGACCAATTACTACGGAGAATGAATTGTTTCACTAGAACTTAGTGAAACAAAACTATTCTCAAGTGAAATACAAATTTACCAAGCCATTCACTTGCTAGTTAATTAACTAGCCATCATGGAAATCAATTAAAATTATATTATATAATATATAATATTATTAATAATTTCATGATTTTTAACCTATGAATTATTGACACATGTCACTACTTAGGTTAAGTTAAAAACCAAACCTATGTACGTAGGCCACATAATCAAGCTAAGCACCTATTCTAAGAAACTAAATAGGAGATATTTGGTCAATTTACCATTGTTGACCACACATAACATCACTTATGAGGTTTGATCCCTTGACCTTTAGAATGGAAGCAAACACCTCTATGTCCTTTAGAATTTCTTTCAAAGTTTTTTTTGTTGTCACATGTTATGATGTCATAATTTGTTGAAACACTTCACCAGTTCAATTGTTTTCAACCAGTTGATTTACAGTAATGTTATCAGGTAGTTCAGCCCAATTATTATGGAATGGTTCTTTAATGATTGCAGTGGGTTGTTTGTCAATCTTGCCACACTGTAGTTGTTTCACAATTTCAACAAATGAATATTGTAAATGTTCTTCTATTTGCCAATCCTCTACTCCTTGGCTTTAATCAGTTCCCATTTTTTCAACACATGTTACTTCAATTGTTAAATGCAAGTAGTGACAACAACTACCACATTAATTGGTACATTCTCAAGTTTAGGTAGCTTTGGTATTGTAATAGTAAAATTAATAGGTTTAATTCTAAACATGTTTTGCATTTCAATCTTCCTAGGACATTTTCTGGTTCTTTGTTCGGCATTTGAACATATAATACAAGGGTATTGAACATGTATCCTAACCAGTTTAACATGTTGTGTTTTAGTTCTTGCTACTAGTTTTGTAGACTTAATTGTGGTTATTCATACTACTAGTACTTCTTTTTTTCAAATTTATCAAGTATCAAGACTATGACCTATTTTACCACAATTAATACAAGTTGACGTAGATTTAACACAAGTAACAACAAGTACCACTGGTTTAGTTACTATATTAACCTTTGGTGTGGTTAGTAATGCATCATAACTCAAACTAATAGGTTCACTTTCCTCACATACTATAGTAACTTCTTTTGTTCAATCAAGGTATTTTGTTTCATACATGTTGTAGTTAATATGAAGTAAGGTAACAATCCTATTCTGAAAATAATAATGAAGAAAACATCTATTGCTCTAACCTATAGATAGTTCTTAAGGCCACTCAGTGAACTATCAGGTTTTGAAGGAAATAAAATAAAGGAATAGAAGATAATTTTTTCTTACTCTTGTAAGGTAAGCAAAAGGCTTCAACACAAAAAAAGGATTATCAAATCTTAGTAGGACAATCTCATAAACTTTCTATAGAAACAAACTTGAAGCAAATAAAAAAAAGAAAAATTGCATACAAAACATTAAAACATTCAAAACATACAAAGGGAAAGCAACACATAGAAATCAAAATAAAAAAGTATGGCAAGAAAAAATTAATTTTATTCAAAAAAAAAATTCCCCTATATAGTCCTCAAAGGTATAAAGCCTTAAATACCTCCAAGAAAAAAGTCAAAAAGGGTGGAACATGTAGTTAGCCCAATCCTCCAAAAAATTGATCCTAAATATAACTTAATTCAAATCAATAATACAAATTGGTTTTGATAACAAGCTTTTTGGTAGAAAAAAATTTAGTAAATGAGTTTTGATAAAGAAATTTTGGTTTTAATAAAACTTGGATAAAAATATGATTTCAATAAATTATACCTTCAAATTCATTCCCCTTTTTAATTAGGCTTACATCCTCATAATTACAGTCTATACTTTCTACACTATTTTTCCATAGTCGTTACCTTTGTTACATCTACAACTTCCTCGTTAACATTTAATCCTACATCTTTCGATGTGGTAGAAGACCTCAGTACATTAGTAGCAAGGATAGCAATTGACTCTGGTTGTACCAAATAAAAGCCTCACCCTCCATACCAGTTCCAACCACCGGAACTTTGTTTTTTATTGTTATACCGGAAAATGTTAGATCAATTGTGTCATTGGAAAATGTTTTAACTTCTACAAAGGCAGGGGCTTAAATTGGTACAGAGCCTTTTGCTATGTTAAAAATGTTTGCAACATTGAAAATAATTCTTTTACTAGATGCCACCTCCAATTTGGTAAGTTACGATTCCAGTGTGACTACTGAATCCACCTCCATTTGCTAGCCTTCATTTTATCCTCACTCCCATCTATACTAGATTCAAATGCAAATCCAAATTGAGTTGGCACTTTTATTGAGATCAAAAGGTGGGTTCATTAACAACTGCAAAGTTTGTAGTAATCGTGACTAACATCACAACTTGATATGTACTACAATTGTGATTTAAAATTGATTCAATTTTTAAAATATGATAAATGACTTGACCTAACTAAATTATAAATGATAAATGAGTATAACTCTATAGTTTAAAATTTCATTCATGAAGTTACTCAACATATAATATTGAATGTTTAACAATATTAAAATCACAATGTTTTTAATGACTTATGAAACCAAAATGGGCTATAACTTGTTAAATAAAATTATTACCTATTTTAAAATGTTAATAACTTAAAAAACCCAATAATAAGGACCAGGAAAACACTGGTGGTGAATTAATGTTCACAATTGCCATTTAATCCCTTTCTCCCCATGGAAAGTCTTTTCCTTCCATTATGGGAAATTGCGTTTGTTGAAACCACACTCCCTTGTAACTAAAGCTCAAAAAACAATTCATATACAACTATTTTGTGACTATCCCCTTAGAAATAAGGGGTATTAATAAATAAATTGCCACATTAGAAAATTAGTTAATTGTATTTATAATTGCAAGTGAGTTGAAATTGGATTTTCTATATGGTAATTTATATACATCGTACATACATATGTAATCAACCATGTTTGACTTTTTCAAGAGTTGCATTGTAGTTGTTTGTGGCAACTACTTAAAAACTATTGTAAATGGGGCATTAAAACAACAACTATGTTGCAATTAATGTATAATGTACATACATGTGATCATGTTATTGTCCACATTTCCACCACCCATTATAGGATGCATTTGTAACTATTTTTTTTATTATGATTCCCATTGATATAATTAGTAGGGACATTAATGTGCCACTACTAAACTACTATATTATTCAACTATATATGTTATAACTATAGTGCAATTACTTATACTTTAATAAGGATACATATTCATATGTAATGTTTTGTAAAAATTTATTGTTTCAATAATTTCACTATTAAAGATTAATTATGTTTAATACATTTACTTATTATGAACTTATTGATTATATTAAATAATTGGCTATTAATATGAATAAATAAGTGTAATTAATATAATTAATTTCAGATTAACTAAAAAGTTAATTACTTATTAAATAATAATTAAATAAATATTTATCCAAATTGGGGATACTTCATAATGAATTCGATCAATTATTCAAGACAATGTGTGTGTGTGTGTGTGTGTGTTATGAATGACCTACCTAGCTACTAAAATATTTATTTATTTATTTTTAAAATGCCATGTGACAATTTTTGATTGGCCACATGTCACAATTTCGGACAATCATTAACAATAATAATGAACAATGGATAATTTCCAAAAAAAATTGTCATAATGCCACGTGTAAGATTTTAATGAATGGATGACAATTAATGATGTTAGTATGACATCATGGGTGCAATTATAATGGATTACATAGTAGTTGAAAATGAGTTGTTTTGACTAAGTTACAATGAGTTACAGTATATATATGGTGAGTTGTAATTTTGTAACTCATGCAACTTGTTTGTTAGCATTCACATATAAATACAATGAGTTGCAAATGTCCGATGCAACTCAAAATTTGAGTTGCAATGCCAATTGTAAAACACCCCTTTTTAAATAGTGTTCATAAGGAACTTGCCTTGAAAAGAACCCACCCAAGTTGCCTTGGGAACCATTTATGGGCCCAAGTTCCATGGGGAACGCATGGTTCCCACAACTTTGGAAGTTCATAACATCTTCATGTGATCTATGATTGAAAAACTTTACATTACAAAGTTGTAGCCCTCGATGATATCTTTCCAACATTGTTTCATGGGTTTCTATCAAAGGTCATTTGACCTTATTTCTTGTGTTTTAATAATCAAGAATCAAACTATCAATTTGATTCATGAGCTTTTTTTTAACCTTTTAACTTTTATCTCATAGCCTCAAATGGAAAAAGCAAATTCATTTTTGATATCTATTCTTTGAAAACTTTTTAACAAAATAAATGATTTGGAAAAAAATTATTCCTTGCACATTTCTCTCAAAAATTTGGGACATTCCATGTTCCTTTTTCCCCAAAGAGAATCCTTCCTAGAGAAAAAATTCATTTCTTTCAAGGGAGCAACCTTAGTTGCGGCTACCACTTAGTCCCTTTCTCCATAGGAAAGGTCCTTTTCTCCTTGTGGAAGTTGACCCCAAGGAACTTAGTTGGGCCTATCGCTTAGTCCCCTTCTCCTTGAGAGAGTTCAACCTCACGAAACTTTATTGAGATTACCACTTAATCCTCTTCTTTGTGCGAAGGAATCTACCCGACAACAACTACCTTGAAGAAGTTACCCATGGGTTATTTTTAATTTTTTTCATACATTTGGTTTGTGAAAGAAAAGGAGAGTTTGGGAAAAGAATACCTTGAACCTTTGGGTAGAAGAGGAAGATTCTAACCACTACATCACTCTTTTCCTTGAAAATGTTATGCAGTAAATATAATTAAAATAGTAAATATTTTTCCTCTTGAGCACTATTTTGCAAATATGTCAAGCCCAATGTCACATTTAATTCGTTACACATGTTTATGGTTTGCCTAATGTGCACCTAGTTGTTATTGCAAGCAGTAGAAAAGTCTTACCACCTTTTTTATCTTTATATGCCCTTGACCCAATCTACTTTTCTCAAAAAGGATGGATTACACCCAAACACACCTTGGGCCCATGTTATGCACATTTTACAAGCCCAAAACCTGCATAATAGGACACAAAGTTTGTAGGAGCAACATCAAGATGTGTTTAGGCATCACATCTTGGAGGGGCGAAAGGGCAGTCAGGGAAAAAAAGTTTTGCACCGGCACTAACAACTATGTGCACAAATAATGTTGGGAGTTTTGCAGGGATAAGAATTACCAGTGTGTCACAAATAAGGGCATTTGTGTGCAAGCATAGGAAACAACAGTGTTCGGCAATAGGAGCACCCCTGTGCGAGAATAATGCGATTGCAATGATAGGTATGTACTACCCTTTACCTCGACAGTCGGAATAACAGGAGAGACCCACCAACTAAGCTTCAACAGGGTCATCATTGCGACCCACCAGCTTTCCTCAGGATGTACGTATCTAATCGATACAGCACGTTGGCGGGTCCTTTCGTTCACCAGCGGTTGCACTGAGGACCAGTGTTTTTGTAGGAATTCTTTTAAAGCCATACTGGCGATCATCCCTAGGAAGATTTAGGCAAATATGATTATAAACCGTATATGAGTTACAAAATACTAATTACCCTTTAATATTTTTGCTACCCTGTGAAAATCAAATATAGAAATATGGCGATTTTAACTAAAATTTCCCTCACTTCTGGCAATCAAAACCCTCCAAAATCACTTTTCTATTTATTTTGGATTTCATTTTTTGGCGGAATTTCGCCAATTATAGAAATGAAAAAAACTGCCAAGGATACGGAGCGAGTGCACTGACCACGGGCTGAGATGAAAAAACCATCACTTTGGGAAGTTACCTGGACAGAATCTGTTGGATGAGATTGATTGTTTTGTTCCCATGCCTTAGAATTTTTGTGGTGAAGACTTTTGCAATACCTATGTTGGTGGTGTTGCAGACAGCCTTGCAACACTTGTTTTTTAAGGTCAAAAAAATTACATTTCAAAGTTTGGATCCTTTTGCAGCATCATCCCAAGACCTGTGTAAAGGCAAGTTATTTACATTCATTCGCTACCCACCAGCTGTCTGAGCAACTCAAGATCGTCTGGTTGAAAAAATCTGTATATAGACTTATTTGGAGGTTTTTTGGTTCACTGCATTCTCAACGGCTGCTGCCCTAATTCAATGAATTGGGAATGTTGACCATTGGGAACACAGTGAACAAAAGACTCTTGAACCCAAGGGGAACAACCACGGAAACATGGCAAATCAAAGCAGCTCCTGTGGGGACTGGATGAGATGAGGAACTTCTTCATTCATCACGGAAGGGAGGTAACTCCCAACGTGATGGTCAAGTATCCCAGGGCCCGACCACAGGGGCTAACATTGTTTGAGTAATCACTATTAGATGCGCATGGCCTCAATGGCCATGGCAGCTGCTGTCCTCTCCCAATAGCCATGGTACCATCCCCCAACATCAATAGGACTTTTTTAAAACTATGAATTAACTTATCCGCGTTTGTCTATTTCATCTTCCGTTTTTTTCCGTTGCAATTGCATGCGTACTATTGCTAAGATCGTCAAAAGGTTGTCTATCAATTGCAAGGTATTATTGCTGACATCGTCGCCGGTGGTTTGTCTTTTTATGATTCCCTTTTTCCCTTCCTTCCAAATTGGATAACGACACAGACTTAAGTACGAAACCCCACCTCGCTCGCCTACAACAAACAACCGGCAGTAGCAAAAGACTTAAGTACGAAACCCCACCTCGCTCACCTACAACAAACAACTGGCAGTAGCAAAAGATTTTAAGAGATTTAGTATGCTCAGCTTCTCAACTCTCTAGAATTTCTCCCGCGGGCTAAATTTCATACGACTTGCTTCTCGGCAGTTCGATCGGCTCTGGTGGGAAACTAGCGGGCGATCATTTAGGATCAGGAGTCTTTGAAGCTATATAGCCTTTGTGATACTCGATTCTTGAGATTAACTAAAGTAAGGGACGTCATTCTGTCATTGAATTTGAAGGTTTCTTGTATCTTCTGCAGCAGTCCACCATAATCACGAAACTCCGTCTCTTTCTTTGGAAAATTGAAAGGACTTTGTATGTGAGAGATTTCAGTTGGATTGAATAACTTTGCTCTTGATTTCTGTTAGGAAATTTTGCTTGTTCAAAGTCGTGGAAGTTATATTATCACAAGGGGAAAATGTTGGGTGAAGAAGACAAAGACTCAAACCAAGCGGTAGTGGCTGGAGGAGGTGCTCATGTGGTGGCCTTCCCTTTCCCTGCACAAGGACATATTGCTCCCATGGTTCAGCTATCCAAGACCTTGGCCAGCTATGGGATTGCTATCACCTTCATCATTGCAACTCCTCATCTTGCTAGTGTGCGAGCATTGGTGGAAGATAGTTTTGAAGGCCATGGCAAGATTCAAATCATTTGTTTTGATATTCCTCCACAATATGTCAACACTAATCCACACACCTTGTATGATCTGATGTTCTATCTTCCCAAAAACAAGCACGAGGTTTTTGCCGAAATCATACAGAAATTGATGGCACCCCAGGATGTTACTGCTTTTAATCATCATCAGCCTTCCCCAATCTCTCATTCATCAAGCAGCACCATTGGAAGTTTTTGGTTCAGCTCTCCTGTGTGCATCATCTCCGACATGCTTTTGGGTTGGACCCAGGTACCCTTATTGCAACGTTTTCATTAATTATTTATTGTGTCAATTTGTATGATGTATTAGAGAGTGGGCAAAGTTTGGTCAATTCAGCTGTTCAGCATGAGAATTAGTTGATGCAGAGGGAAAATAAGACCTACCAGCAATCAACATTCTTGCAAACTAATTATTATGGAAATATGGACCACTTGCTCCACCTCCAATGTAGTAGTAGTTGTAACTTCTTAAAGTGGAGCTACCCTCACGGTCCCTTGTTAAGAAAATAAGTCCTTGACCTACAGTTTTGGATTCTTCACTTTCTAGCTTCAAACCTGACTAATTGATATGTCATATCGAGGATGGGGATGCAGGATACAGCAAAAAAATTCAAAATCCCAAGATATTGTCTTTACACTTGTGCAGCACGTTCCTTGTCAATGATATTGCATGCTAAAAATTGGGTTGCTCAAGGGCTCATCCCCATGCCATTAGACGCTGCAAAGCCACTAGAAATTCCTGGATTTCCCCCACTCTCACCCATCGATCTTCCCTCAGTTTACTTGCAGGGAAGTGAGATGAAATATCCTCCACAAAGACTTGTTGATGAAGGGAAAAAGCTCAAGGAAGCCACTGGGGTGCTTGTGAATACAGTCAATGAATTGGAATCCGGTGTTATCACTGGCATACAAAAATTTCTTCAAAGTGATTCAGAACAAGAGCAGGTCGGTTCCCTTACTTACCATGGAGTTTCTTACTAATATCATGACCCTAGTAGCTACCCATGATCAAGGAGGGTTGTAGTGTAGGAAAAAATGGGTGACTAAGAGAGTAAGGAGTAAAAATTTTACTTAGCCAATAAGGTGCAGCCATAAGGCCCACGTTTTTTTTTTCTTTGGGGGGGGGGAGGGGGGTTCGGGTTACTACCATATTCTCAAGTTTTCAATGTGTTCCCCAAACATTTTATCCCATAACCTATTCTCAGAGTTGCACTCCCATAACCTATATAGCTGGGCTAAAGGGGAGAAAAACCATAATCCTACTTC